>OJHJ01000454.1_pt1 | contig 14256 bp, 16 predicted proteins | sample 1595201 | NCBI WGS metagenome assembly OJHJ01 (sample SAMN05416832, study PRJEB24817) | seawater metagenome | isolation source: Sea water | place: Canada:Atlantic | collected 2013-07 | reverse complement strand
GCTTATACAGAACACACCCCTTTCTCTAATACCCACTTACAAAAACTTTTAGTGCTAGGTGTTCCGCAACAAAAACAGGCTGAGTTTATTCTCACAGATAAAGAATGGGTTCTTAAGTAAATAACACCGAGATAGAAATGAACAAAACCAAACGTCTTGAGATATTTGAACGTTTAGCCAAAGCAATTCCAGACCCCGAAACCGAGCTCAATTACAATTCACCCTTTGAGCTCTTGATTGCTGTCATTCTCTCCGCCCAATCTACCGACAAAGGCGTTAATAAAGCCACAGATAAACTCTACCCCATTGCTAACACACCTCAAGCAATTCATTCGCTTGGTGTCGACGGGCTAAAGCAATACATTAAAACAATAGGGTTATTTAACACGAAAGGCGCAAATATCATTAAAACGTGCAAAATGTTAGTTGATTTGCACAGCGGTGAAGTTCCTCAAACTCGTGATGAGCTAGAAGCACTACCTGGCGTAGGGCGAAAAACGGCCAATGTTGTTCTTAATACTGCCTTTGGACAGCCAACCATGGCTGTTGATACCCACATATATAGGGTAAGCAACCGAACCAACATTGCGCCTGGAAAAACCGTATTAGATGTTGAAAAAAAACTCGTCAAACATGTTCCCGATGCCTTTGCTATTGATGCTCACCACTTGCTCATTTTACATGGTAGATATACATGCGTTGCCCGCAAACCACGATGTGGCTCATGCGTAATTGAAGACCTGTGTGAATTTAAAAAGAAGGTTAGCGATTAATTCATTTCGTGTTCATGCTGTATCAGTTACCTTTACTACGTAAATTTTTAAATTTAGTTGTAAGATTTTTTATCTTTGCATGGTCTAGTAAATCGCATATAGTTAACAAGTCAGATTTGTCTGAACTTCAATAAGAACTATGGCAAGACGACTAGTTATATAGTTTTAACATTACAATAAAGGACAACATTATGAAAAATTCTACAAAAAAACCATTAGTAGCTGCCATTGGCGCAGCATTCGTAACATCTATGGCTTTCGCTCCTGCTGCTAGCGCAGCTACAAACCCATTTGGTGCAACTGAACTTGAAACAGGCTATATGGTGCTTGCTGAAGGCAAATGTGGTGAAGGCAAATGCGGCGCTAAAGACGGTAAAAAAGCTGACGGCAAATGCGGCGAAGGTAAATGCGGTGGCGACAAAGCTAAAGAAGCTAAATGCGGCGAAGGTAAATGCGGTGGCGACAAAGCTAAAGAAGCTAAATGTGGCGAAGGCAAATGCGGTGGCGACAAAGCTAAAGAAGCTAAATGTGGCGAAGGCAAATGTGGCGCTGATAAAGCGGCAGAAAAAGCAAAAGAAGCTAAATGCGGCGAAGGCAAGTGTGCTGAAGGCAAATGTAGCGGTAAAAAATAAGTTCATATAACAATATGAATAGTACCTATCCAGTTAATGGAGCAGGTCTCGGATTAAGGCGAGCCTTCACGGGCTCGCTCTCTGAGAACCCGCCTAGCAATGTCGATTTTTATGAAATCGTTCCTGAAAATTGGATTCGTATTGGTGGGAAATTTGGCAAACAACTTCGGGCTCTAACTGAGCAGTTTCCATTTGTCACCCACGGTCTATCACTTAGTCTTGGTAGTCCAGATCCAATAGACGTTGAATTTGTTCGCGATATCCGCAACTTTTTAAAACAGCACCAAATCAAAATTTATACTGAACACCTTACTTACTGTAGTGACGGTGGTCATATGTATGACTTAATGCCTATCCCCTTCACTGAAGAAGCGGTTGATTATGTGGCTAATAGAATTATTCAAGTTCAAGATATTTTAGGCGAACAAATCGCCATAGAAAACGCATCGTATTACGCAGCACCCGGCAAAGAAATGGAAGAAATTGATTTCATCAATGCTGTGATTAAAAAGGCAGACTGTAAATTATTACTTGATATCAACAATATTTATGTCAATAGTGTTAACCATTCATACAGTGCCGAAAAATTTCTTAAAGCACTACCTGGTGACCGTATTAGCTATGCACACATAGCCGGCCACTACCATGAATCTGAAGATATTATTATTGATTCTCATGGCACAAAAGTAATTGACCCCGTGTGGAAATTATTAGACACCGCTTACGAACAATTCGGAGTTTTCCCTACACTGCTAGAACGTGATTTAAACATCCCCCCGCTTGCTGACTTACTTGAAGAAGTTGATCTTATTCATCAAGCTCAATCTAATTATGTGTCCCAACAAGAACAAAAACGTGCAACAGGATAACACCCCGTCTTTCATTAAGACGCAGCGCCAATTTACCCAGTATATTCGCGACCCTGATAATTCGCCTAAACCGACGGACATTGAAGAGCGCCGGATGGACATGTACCGCGACCTTCTTTTTGCCAACATTTCAGGCATGCTTAGCGACGGTTTTCCGGTCCTTAAACAAATATTACCAGAGGCCAAATGGACGGCATTGTGCCGAGATTTTTTCTCTCGCCACCAAAGCCACACTCCTTATTTTTCAGAAATCTCCCAAGAGTTTATTCAGTTTTTACAAAGCGAACGACGTGAGAGCAAAGAATCTGAAAATGACTTACCTTTCTTAGTAGAACTCGCGCACTATGAATGGACCGAGTTATTTATCTCCATTGCAGAAGAAAGCGAGGTCCAACATAAAACGATTAAAGACCCACTAAATAAAATACTGACAGTATCCAATACAGCTATGGCAGTGGCCTATACGTACCCTGTTCATAAAATATCACCTGACTATTTGCCTAGTGAAGCGCCTAACGAACCTACTTACCTTGTTGTTTATCGAACAACAGACAATCAGGCTGGTTTTTTGGAAACAACTCCTATGACTCACACCTTACTAGCTTCACTAACTGATAATATTGAATTGACAACAGAAACATTATTAACCCAACTTGCAAATCAATTAAAACATCCGAATCCCGATGTAGTTATACAAGGCGGACTAAGCATTGTGGATGACTTCATTCAACGCGGTATTGTTATTCTTGCTGAGCCTGCTTAAGTACACAAAATCGATTAACGCTTATATTTAGCGCATAAATACTCTAAAGTAATAACGAATCAAGACCAACTTGACTTATATCTGTATTCTGAAATAGAATAGCTATATAATTTATTGGAATATATATGATGCGAAAGTTCTTTAAAAGCACATTCAGTAAAGAAATTATTGCTATTTTGGTTATTAAGCTTGCTTTAATTATCGTTATTAAGCTTTTGTGGTTCTCAAACCCGCAACAACACGTACAACAATCTTTCACCAAAACTCTTTTTGGGGAGAGCATTTCACCTGTTAAAAAGGAAACACCCTAATGTCACCTGATGACGTCATCCAACTATCGAGAATGCAATTCGCCATCACGGCGCTATTCCACTTTATTTTTGTTCCGCTTACGATGGGGCTGTCTTTCCTCTTAGCCATCATGGAATCTGTTTACGTGATGACCGGTAAGCAAATTTACAAAGACATGGTGAAGTTCTGGGGCAAGCTGTTTGCCATTAACTTTGCCATGGGCATTACAACTGGTATCACCTTGGAATTTCAATTTGGTACTAACTGGGCCTATTATTCTCACTATGTGGGCGACGTATTCGGTGTGCCACTAGCCATTGAAGGCATGATGGCTTTCTTCTTAGAGTCGACATTTGTGGGCTTGTTCTTTTTTGGTTGGAATCGACTCAGTAAATTACAACATCTATCTGCCACATGGATGGTTGCTATTGGTTCTAATTTATCAGCACTGTGGATTCTTATTGCGAATGCATGGATGCAGCACCCCGTTGGCGCCGAATTCAACCATGAGACAATGCGAATGGAACTTACCAGCATCGCAGAACTCATTCTAAACCCCGTTGCTCAAGTTAAATTTATCCATACCGTTTCTGCAGGTTATGTAACAGGCTCTATGTTTGTATTAAGCATTTCTGCTTGGTACATGTTGAAAAAACGCGATCTAGCATTTGCACATCGGTCCTTTGCTATTGCTGCCGCATTTGGTTTAGCCGCTATAGGGTCTGTCATCGTTTTGGGTGACGAAAGTGGTTACGAAGCCGGCCAAGTCCAAAAAATGAAACTAGCAGCCGTCGAAGCTGAGTGGGAAACCGAAGAAGCACCAGCAGCCTTCACCGTATTCGGCTTCCCTGATCGTGAAGCACAAGAAACACATAACGCTGTCAAGATTCCCTATTTATTAGGCATTATAGCCACCCGTTCATTTGATGAAGAAGTTAAAGGCATTAAAGACCTGGTTGCCGAAAACAAAGCGAGAATTCGTGAAGGCATACATGCTTACCGCCTATTAATGGCACTTAAGAGTGGCACAGCAAGCGACGTTGATGAAGCCTCCTTTGAACAAATCAAAGAACATCTAGGCTATGGATTATTGCTTAAAAAATATACCGACAATGTTGTTGATGCAACTGAAGAACAAATACAACTAGCAGCGTTAGATACGGTACCTAATGTCCCTGTTCTATTCTGGACATTCCGTGTAATGGTTGCATCAGGGATGTGGATGTTACTGGTTTTTGGGCTTTCATTTATCTATTCAAACACCAAAAAACATATTTCTGAACGCCCTTTGATACTCAAGTTGGCATTGTATTCTCTGCCGCTGCCTTGGGTTGCCTCTGAAGCTGGCTGGATTGTTGCTGAATACGGTCGTCAACCTTGGAGTATAGGTGGTATTTTACCCACTAACTTAAGTACTTCTACGCTCACTGCTAATGACTTATATTTCAGTTTAACCGGGCTTATTCTGTTTTATACCTTACTGTTTGTTGTCGAAATGTTTTTAATGCTTAAGTACACCCGACTTGGGCCCAGCTCGTTACACACTGGCCGGTACCATTTTGAAAAACTAGAAAAAGCGGAGAAATAAATGCTTGAACTAGAAACATTACAAATTATTTGGTGGGTACTCATTTGCGTTCTATTCACCGCATTTATGCTCACAAGCGGCTTCGATACAGGTATTGGCATCATTCTTCCCTTCGCTGCTAAAACTGATACCGAACGTCGTATTTTAATCAACGTGCTTGCACCACACTGGGATGGCAATCAAGTATGGTTGGTACTTGCCATAGGCGCAATTTTTGCAGCTTGGCCAGTCATATATGGCACCTCCTTTTCCCTGTTTTACTTTCCTTTAATGTTGGCTCTTTTTTGTTTATTTTTTAGACCATTAGGGTTTGACTATCGTGGCAAAATTGATGACCCACGCTGGCGTGAATTTTGGGATTGGGGTATTTTTGTTGGAAGCATTTTCCCTACATTTTTCTTAGGGGTCATCATTGGTAACCTGTTTATTGGCTTACCTTTTTCAATGGATGAGCTTCATCGTGCCATGGTTAGCACTACATTTATAAGCCTTTTCAATCCGTTCGCTATCCTTTCAGGCATTTTCTGTACTAGTTTGTTAATTTTACATGGCGCAAGCTACTCAAAAATGCGTACAGATGAGGCTTTAAATACGCGCCTTGCCAAATTCATCAAGGCATCCAGCTTGGCTTCATTAATAAGCTTTATTCTTATGGGGCTCCTGCTTTGGCAGATTATGGATGGCAACACTATCAATACAACTGCGTTGGTTGAAACAACAAAAGCCGGTTGGCTTAACAACTACCAACTTTATCCAAATTTGATCATCGCACCTATAGTTGGAATTTTTGGGTTAGCTACTGCTTATCTATTTTCAAACAACTTTCCACTATTAACATTTTTATCTAGCTGTATCGCCATCATTGGCGCAATAGTAACAGCTGCCGGATCGTTGTTTCCGTTTATCGTTCCATCATCAATCGCCTTGCAAGATAGCCTGACCATCTTTAACGGTAGCTCTAGCAGTTATGCTTTACAAGTCATGTCTATAGCAGCTGCTTTTTTTATACCTATTATTTTTATTTACACAGCATGGTGTTATAGAAAACTATGGGGTAAATTAACCACTCGTTTTATTCGCGAAAACGATCACTCACTTTATTAGGAGACTCGCTTATGTGGTATTTCACTTGGATACTAGGCGCGCTATTGGCCTGTTCTTTCGGTATTATCAATGCTTTATGGCTGGAAAATAACGATATTCTGGAACATGAGGATACTAATGACTCTGATGAAGACAGACGTATTAGCGAAAGAAGAAAGAATTCACCTTAAGCACATCAATCGTAGTACGACTGTTCATTCGTACTACAACATAAGAACCGTATGAGCTATATCACTTGTTTTTTTAGCGTTATAAACTCACGTCATTGAAAGTAAAACATTTCCATTAACAGAGCTAGCTACCAACAGGGTAAAAGTGTAATACCAGCAAAAATCAAAAACATTTTCGCTGAACTCAACGATATAATACACAGCTAATCCACTAGCCAATACCAATATGAGTAACCCTTCTCTTTTTGACCAAGCACAACAACGTATTCCTGGTGGCGTTAATTCGCCTGTCCGGGCTTTTAAAGGCGTTGGTGGTGACCCTGTTTTTATTGACCGCGCTAACGGTGCTTACATTACCGATACGAACGGTACACAATATATCGACTATGTCGGTTCATGGGGCCCAATGGTATTAGGGCATAGCCACCCTGATGTCATCAACGCCGTTAAGTTAGCGGCTGAAAAAGGCCTGAGTTTTGGCGCACCCACTATTATTGAAACCATGATGGCGGAGAAAGTCTGCGCACTTGTGCCGTCTATTGAAAAAGTACGCATGGTTAGCTCGGGTACCGAAGCAACCATGAGCGCCATTCGCTTAGCACGTGGTTTCACTGGCCGTGACAACATTATTAAATTTGAAGGCTGCTATCACGGACATTCTGACTCTCTACTGGTTAAAGCTGGCTCTGGCGCTTTAACATTTGGCGTCCCTAGCTCACCCGGTGTGCCTGCTGCGCTAGCCGATCACACATTGACTCTTCCTTTTAATGATGCAGAAGCCATCATTGAGGCATTAAAATCAAAGGGTGACACCATCGCCTGCATTATCGTTGAACCAGTAGCCGGCAACATGAACTGCATTCCCCCAGAAATTGGGTTTCTAGAATGCTTAAGAACTTTATGTGATCAATACGGCATTGTTTTAATTTTTGACGAAGTCATGAGTGGCTTTCGCGTGTCCCTAGGCGGCGCACAAGAACTGTATGGCGTAAAACCCGACTTAACCACACTAGGTAAAGTCATTGGCGGCGGCATGCCTGTCGGTGCTTTTGGTGGACGTAACGACATTATGGCGCACTTAGCACCAGAAGGTGCTGTCTATCAAGCCGGCACCTTATCTGGCAACCCACTGGCTATGACGGCTGGGCTAACCACCCTTGAGCTTGTTAGCCAGCCAGGGTTTTATGAAAATTTATCAGAACGTACTAGTAAGTTACTCAATGGTTTAAAACAACGCGCTGATAAAGCCAACATTGCCTTTACGACCAATCAAGTAGGTGGCATGTTCGGTCTGTTTTTCTCTGAAGAAAAAAATATCAGCCGTTTTGAACAAGTAATGCAATGTGATCAAGAACGATTTAAACAATTTTTTCACGAGATGTTAAAACAAAGCGTTTATCTAGCACCCTCGGCGTTTGAAGCCGGTTTTGTTTCGGCAGCACATACCGAACAAGACATTAGCGCCACCTTAGATGCTGCATCCGTTGCTTTCGCCAACATCAAATGATTAACACTGTTAAACCCGGACAAATCTATAAACTAACTCAGTACGAAAAACTGGGCGGCGAAGCAGGTGTCCGCCAGCTAACAAAAAACTTCTATGAGGCAATGAACTCTATCGCCGACGTTAAAGTAATAAGGGATATGCACGCCCCCGATTTAAGTGACGCAGAAAATAAGTTATTCATGTTTCTTAGCGGTTGGTTAGGCGGCCCTTCTTTATACATTGAAAAATTTGGTCACCCACGCTTACGTGCTCGCCACCTCCCTTTTAAAGTCGGCACAAAAGAACGTGACCAATGGCTACATTGCATGGACGTTGCCTTATCTAAAATGGATATTGTAAAGCCCATGCATGATGAGCTGATGCAGGCCTTTTTTAATACCGCTGACTTTATGCGCAACCAAACCGATTAACGTATTCCAGCATGTTTGCTGACTTTCTAAATACCCTTACTGAACTCATCAACCAGAACCCTACATGGGCAGGCCTGATAGTGTTTTTAATAGCCATGCTTGAATCGTTAGCTATTGTCGGCGTTATTGTTCCTGGGGTTGCCATTATGTTTGCAGTTGGCGCACTCATTAGCAATGGTACGCTAGATTTAGTTAGCACGGTCTTGTGGGCAGCAGCTGGTGCCTCTATAGGAGACGGTTTAAGTTTTGCATTAGGCAAACACTACGATCAACGAATCTATAATCTTAACTGGTTTAAGAATAACCCGACTGTATTAGAAAAAGGACACCGTTTTTTTGAAAAGTACGGCATATTTAGTATTCTAATTGGGCGGTTTGTTGGCCCTATCCGGGCCGTCATTCCATTAGTCGCTGGTATTTTAGACATGTCACTAAAGAAATATATCCCCATTAATATTATTGCATCATTATTATGGGCGCCTGCTTACTTACTGCCTGGCTTCTTTTTTGAAAAATCAACAGAATTGATACCCCCCAACATACTAAACAAATGGCCTCTCCTATTAATCGTAGCTCTGTGTATATGGGGTTTTTACGCAATCAGAAACAAACGTTCCTAAGCTGTTCACTCACTATTCAGGTTGTTGTTATTAAACTACGTCTATGTCTTTTGGCATAAACCTAAAAACAACAAAAGGATATAAAATGAATATACGTAAAATAACCATGAACGTTGCAGTGGTCAGTGCCATTGTAATGACAGTGGGTTGCGCAAGCACAGAGCAAGGTAGCGCAAGTGCTTACGAATCTGAACTTAAGGGGCGCGCAGCAGCATTAGACACGCGTGAGTCAGCTATTTCAAAAAGAGAATTAGATCTAGCTGCTTCTCGCCAAACGTCAACACAAGGCTCATCGACTCAGGGTGACTTATTACCACCTAATGCTAAAAGCGGCGAATGTTACGCGCGTGTTTGGGTGCCAGAGAAATTTAAAACCGTCAGCGAGCAAATGCTAGCAACTGAAGCATCAGAACGCGTTGAAGTAACACCAGCAACATATGAATGGGGCACTGAAACAATCGAAGTAAGCGCTGCTTCAAGCAAATTCATTCCAGTACCGGCAGTCTACGGTTCAGAATCTGAAAATATTCAAATGAGTGCCGAACAACTTGTTTGGCGATTAGATCTAAACAGAAGTGCAGCACCTGCTACGAGTGAACTGCTAGCATTAGCAAAGAAATATGGCGCTGATATCGATTCTGCAACACCTGGCATGTGTTTCCATGAACACACAACACCAGCTCGTTTCGAAAACGTATCAGAGCAAGTATTAGTTGCTGAAGCATCAGAATCAGTTAACACAATACCAGCTACATACCGTACTGTTGAAAAGACTGTTCTTGTTAGCGAAGCATCAAGCAAAATAGTACAAGTGCCTGCTACGTATAAAACCGAATCAGAACAAGTATTGGTTAAACCTGCGCACACCATATGGAAAAAAGGTACAGGCCCAATTCAACGTATTGATTCAGCCACGGGTGAAATTATGTGTTTAGTTGAAGTCCCTGCACAATATAAAACGGTTACTAGAAGCGTCTTAGCAACACCAGCCACTACTAAGACCATAGAAATTCCTGCTCAGTACAAAACTATTACCGCGCAAGAAGTTGTGTCGGCTGCATCTGAGTCTCGCAATGCAATACCAGCCAAATACAGTACGCTTACAAGGACAAATCAAGTTCAACCAGCCTCAATTGTATGGCATGAAATTCATAACACAGATCACCCTACGTCAACGCGAACGGGCCAAAAAGTTTGTTTAACAAAAACACCTGCTACGTTTAAAACTGTTACAAGGAAAGTTGTTAAAACACCTGCAACAACGCGCGAAGTTGCTATTCCTGCGCAATTTAAAACAGTTAAAGTACGTAAACTTGCTTCTGCAGCAACTGAAAAACGCATTGCTATCCCAGCAACGTACAAAACAGTTACTCACCAAGAGTTAGTTAGTGATGGGTTTATGCAATGGCGTTCAATTCTATGTGAAACCAATATGACTCAAGGTCGTATTTCGCAAATTCAATCTGCGTTAAAAGCAAAAGGTTTTAACCCGGGTTCAATTGATGGCGTCATTGGAGCAAGCACAATATCTGCAATTAATGCATTCCAAAGCGCTAATAAACTACCTGTTGATAAATACCTTAACGTTGAAACAGTAAAAGCGTTAGGTGTATCCGTAAAATAGATACCAAATGTTCGTTAAAAAACCCGCTTCGGCGGGTTTTTTTATATTATTTTTTTGTAAATAATTAGGTAACTGACTGTCAAAAAAACACGGCCCTTTATCCATTCTTTTAAGGGTTAATGATTGTTTTTATAAAACAACAACATTACCGAACAATAATTCGTCGATGTCTTTAACCGGCATCGGTTTATGAAAGTAATACCCTTGAAAAACCTCACACCCATTTCTACTCAAAAAGCGCAATTGACTTTCCTCTTCAACCCCTTCAGCGACCACCTCAAGGTTTAAGTTTTTAGCCATCGCAATGATTGTTGCTGCAATTTCTGCATCAGACCTATCAATATGCAAATCCCTTACAAAAGACTGATCCACCTTCAACTCACTGAGAGGTAACTGCTTCAAATACGTTAAAGATGAATACCCAGTCCCAAAATCATCCATAGATATTTTGAACCCGATTTTTGTTAATTCTTTCATTTTATCAATCGTTGATTCCAGATCTTTAATAGTAATACCTTCCGTTACTTCCAAAGTGACGAGCGCTGCCGATGCACCTGTTTCCTTAAGCAATGCTTGCGTTTTTTCTACAAAATCATCTTGATGGAATTGGTAAGGGCTAATATTTACAGACAATCTAAAACTGTCATCAATTCCCAGCCCTTGCCACGCTGCTAACTGCTTGAAACTTTCACCCATAACCCAGCCCCCAATGGGTAAAATCAGCCTTGTTTGTTCTGCAACGGGTATAAACTCAGCGGGAGATACAAATTCACCATCACTTTTTATCCAACGTAATAAGGCCTCTGCACCTAATATTCGACCATATTCATCCACCTGTGGTTGGTAGTACAATTCGAACTGATTTTTTTCTATGGCGTGACGTAAATCATTCTCCATTTGTAAACGAGCATCGGCCACTTCTTGCATAACTTCTTCATAAAACCGATAGCCATCTCGCCCTGCTTCTTTAGCTTGATACATAGCTGTATCTGCTTGTTTCATTAATTCCGCCGCATCTTTGGCCATACTCGGAAAAGTAGTAACACCAACACTTGCCGTTAAGTGGTAACTTTCGCCTTCTACCTGAAAATTTTCACTCAATACGTATTTAAGCTTTAGCATTAAAGAGTGAATTTGGTTAATCACCGCTTCTTCAGATCGCTCCAAATGACCTGATAAAATCACAAACTCATCACCACCTAGCCTTGCAATTGTATCTTCAGCACGAAATACTTTTTTAAGACGTTCTGACACCAGCTTTAGTAGTGTATCGCCTGCCGCATGGCCACGCGAATCATTTAATGTTTTAAAGTGATCCAAGTCTATAAACAATAGTGCTCCATAGCGCTCTTCTCGTTTGGCAACATCTAACATGTATTCCATGCGCTCATTAAGCAGCCGCCTATTAGGTAACTTAGTTAACTCATCGTAATACGCAAGTTCTTGAGCATATGTTTTTGAGTCTTCAACTTTTTTCAATGTTTTATCAACCCGTTTCAACAGCGCGTTAAACTCTTTGCCAAGTAAAGCGAATTCACTGTTGTCTTTAGGATGAACATCGATAGTTGCAGAATAATCTTGCTTCTCAACAATGGTATTTATACTTTGCATTAAACGCTGCAATGGAAAAACAAAAACTCGCTGTAACCACAGTGACAATAGAATAGAAAGTAGGAGCGCACAGAAGATTGAAACCAACATTCGTTGAAATAACTTATCTAAAAGCCCCTGGTACCGAACGTTAGAAATAACATAACTAGCAACACCCACCTGCTTACCTTGATAAACAACCTTATGATGGAACTTTATACCTTCATCTGACATAGCTACATTTTTGCTGTCTTGAGTTTTAATGGGCTTATGGCTCAACCCATCCCTAGCGTAATGCAGCACCGAGTTGTCTTTTAAATCTACTAAATCAGCATGCCTTATCATGGGGAACGACTCCCATTTATGGCGCACTTCAATGCTACTTGGCAAACCCATTAATATTAATTTAGCATAGTCATTATTAAGGGCCTGACTAATAACAACTAGTTCATTTCTAGATTCACTTTCGTATTCTGCTTTTGCATAGTTATACGTAAAAAACGAATACCCAATAATTAAAAATGACGCCATCACCATCATCAACACAATAAATTGATAACGAATAGGTGAAAAAGATAGACCCCAAAAGTTAAACATCGGAACGTTAATGCCCTTTTTCAATCGGCAGCCCTTCTTGAAGGCTCCATTCGTGCCATGAACCATCGTAGGCTCGAACAGGCCTCCCTAACAGACGTAACGCGACATAATTAGCCGCCGACTCTTTACCCTTATTACAGTAAACAGTATTCATTTTTTTTTGATCAACGCTTTTATAAATATCTTTTAATTCATCGATAGTTCGAAATTTAGAAAAGTCTGCCGTAAAATTACTTGTCCATGGAATGCTAATAGATGTGGGTATGTTTCCGTACACGCCTGTGGATGATTGCTCGCCCTTATGTTCAACAGCTGTTCGGGCGTCGATTAGCGACTCGTCTTCATTCTTCATCGCGGTAAACACCATCAACATCGTCGCTAACTTGTCTTCTTTTAGGGTTGGGTATATGACAGAAGGTTTTATACGTTGCTCACCTGATTCTGTGGGGTAACCGAGCTTTTTCCAATGTGTGAGTCATTCAAAATTGACACATCTTTAAGACCGAATGTTTCAAACACCCAAAATAATCTAGAAATATTTAGCACATTTTTATCGCCATAAATAATGACTTTAGTGTTTTCTTCTAACCCTGCCTTGCTCATCAAGTCACGCATTTCCATGACGGTAGCAACCAAATCAGATCGACCTGACGTTGCAAAGGTTTCATCAGTCGGCAAAGACACCGCGCCTTTAATGTGTGTTTTTTTATAATCAATATAGGGGCGTGCATCCACAAGAGTCACTTCGCCTGAATCTACCAATGATTTAACTTTATCAAGCGTCAATAAAATATTTTGATGACTAGACGCATATGCCGAGTTCGCTAAAAAAATAACGAAAAAGCCATCATACTGGCCAGCTTACAACTGTGTTTAAGAGACTTATACAAAACAACACCAAGCATAGTTTTTATTTAACTATAACTATAGTACATATCCCTATTTATCGTACTTTTCAGACCTTAATATTTGAATACAGTCCTAAAATGATATGTAGTCGTTCAATGGCATCGTCAATTTCTAATAATCGTTGACGCATAACTGTCTCCATCGACAGCATTTCTATTAACCGATAACTCACCCAATTAGGGTCGTTAAAGCTTTCCTCATTCGTTATAACCGGTCTGGATGACTTGTTAATAACATTTTTTAAGGTTGTTACTAGACTGGCAAATTCACTAGGCAAAGCAACTGGGGGCGAATCGTTTAATAGCTGTATGCCCCCTACAATTAAATTTTGTTTTGTAACCTCACTGTTTAATAATCTAAAGCGCTGGCAACCTACTGCTTCAACTTCCAAAATACCGTCCGATGATTGATTCCAATTAATAATTTTTGCTAACGTGCCAACAGGGAAACATTTCGCTACTGGGCCTACCTCGGCACCTTCAGAAATTAAACAAACCCCAAAAGGCTTGTCTTCCTTTAAACAGGCACTGACCATATCTAAATAACGCGGCTCGAAAATTCTTAATGACAATACACCGTCTGGAAATAACACGGTAGACAGTGGAAAAATAGGCACCTTGTTGGTTGGCGTTCTCACGTAAGCTACCTTCTTAACAGATCCTCAACTTTTTGATGAATGCCTGAGAAACCGCCATTACTCATAAACAGCACATGATTATTCGCTTCAGCTTCAGATGTAATGACGTTTACCAGTTCGTCAATTGATTTAAAGGTTTGAATATTCGCGTACGCAGCAATATTCATATCCC
>OJHJ01000451.1_pt1 | contig 14401 bp, 13 predicted proteins | sample 1595201 | NCBI WGS metagenome assembly OJHJ01 (sample SAMN05416832, study PRJEB24817) | seawater metagenome | isolation source: Sea water | place: Canada:Atlantic | collected 2013-07 | reverse complement strand
GAGATAGCGTAGCGTCTCGTGGGCTCGGAGATGTGTATAAGAGACAGGTTCACACGGAGGGAGCCATGAACGTGGGCCTTCTGGCCTGGGACCTTGTTCGAGGAACTCTTGGCGTGGGCCCCAGCGGCCTTCGCACAGCCAGCCTGTAGACCCATCTGGCATCCGGCGGGGCTGGCGTAGTGGCCTGGCAACGGAGGGCTTTCATTTGAATTGCATGGTTCAAGAAGGGTTTTGGGCCTCAAGCTTTGTGCTACATTGCCGGGGTAGCACGAAGTGTTGGGGGGGACATGCAAGGTGTCGCGCAGGCTCAAGAAGAGGCAAGAGCAGAGCTTGGGGAGGCCCAGGCTGCGCCCGTCGATCACCTAGATGCCCCTGCGCTGGCGGCTCCTGGGAGTTCGGCCCGTGCCCAGCCGGCTCCTTCTGTCCCCGATGAAGGAGCTGCTCCTGCTGAGGGGCCCTTTGACTGGATGGGCTTGGGGGCCTCGGGGGAAGGGGGAGCGCCCGCGCCCGCGCCTGCGCCCAAAGATCCGGGCAGCGCCCAAGGGGCCAAGGCTCTGGAGCCGGGCAAGGTGCAGGATGCATCGGGCGGTGTGGGAAGCGCAGAGTCGCCTGGGGCCCTTCTCAGCAGCCTGACGGCCACAGCACCCTCCTCTCTCTTAGGCGCCTATGAGGCCTCTCGGGTTCAGGCACCCAAGCTCCTCAATGCGCAGTGGGACGCGACGGTCCAGGGGCTTCCCCAGCTGCCCACCCCAACCGGGTTGGCGCCCTCCGAGAAGACCGACTCCCCTACACCGGTCGATGAGGAGCGGGCGGGTCAGCTGACTCTGGAGCCTGGCAAGGGTCAAGCGCCGCCAGCCAAGGCGCGAGCGCCCGAGCCTGCGCCACCCTTGCCTCGGGTCAGCACAGAGATCGGTGAGGGGCAGGTCGAGGGGGCTGCGGCCAGTGCGCTCTCGGCTCTGCGTTTGCCCAGTGAAGCGGTCAAGACGCGCTTTGGAGCTCGGCCGCGGATGGCTTTGGGCGGGGATTCGGATCCCGGGAGAATGGCCGGCGCCAAAGCGCACCTAGAAGGACAGGTCGGTCAGGGCCAGGCTCAGGCGCATCGCGCCTCCTCCCAGGACTTTGGAGAGGGCCTGATCGCCCCCACCCCTGACACGGAGCTTCTGGCGGCCCAGATCGAGCTCAAGGAGCCGGCCGGCCTTGCACTCCCTCAGGGGACCCTCGTGGCCTTGCCTGCGGAGCTCGCCGCCCAGGTGGATGGCGGCGCGGCGTCCTTGATCCAAGAGCAATTCGCGGGGCCTGTTGCGGACCAGAGGGTGGGTGAACAGGCTTTTGAAGAGAAGAAGACCTTGGCCCATCTTCAAGCCAAAGAGCAGATGGACCAATCCCAAGCGCAGGCTCTTCAGGAGCAACTTGGTGCGCGCGAGGGGGCCTCAACCCAGGTCGCTGCGATCCGGGCTGACTGGAAAGAGCAGGTTGACTCAGTACAATCGAAGGCCCAGGAGCAGGCCGCCCAGGGCCATGCCGAGCAGCGGGGTGCCATCGATGCACGCGCCCTTCAAGCCAACTCAGAGGCCCAGGGTCACCTGAGCGATGCAGAGAAGAAGGCGGCGGCCCACAAGAAGGAGGCAGAGTCCAAAGCGGCGCAGGAGAAGGCCAAGTCTCAGAAGGAGTCCGGCGGATTCCTTGGCTGGGTGGCGTCCAAGGCCAAGGCCTTTGTTGACGGTCTAAAAGAAAGTATGAATGCCATCTATGATGGCCTTCGTTCCGTCGTAAAACAGGTCTTCGAGGCGGCCAAGAAGCTGGCGGAGGCGGCCATCGAGCTGGGTCGCAAGGCCATCGTGGCCATTATCGAAGGCTACGCGGCCTTGCTCAAGGGTGTTCTCCGGGTTGCTCTGGCGGCCTTCCCCAAGTTGGCAGAGGCGGCCTGTCAGCGCATCGATCAAGCCAAAGCCCAGGCCACGGTCTTGGTGAACAAGGTCGCTGCGACGCTCAAGAGCGTGACCAGCGGCATCTTGGACTTCTTGGCCACCACCTTGGACAAGGCCTTGGGTTTGGCTCAGAGCTTGTACAACGGGGCCTTTGCGCTGATCGCTATGGTCATCACCGGGCAGTGGAAGGAGATTGTGCTCGGGCTGAAGAACCTGGGCGAGTCTGCCGGCCAGGCTCCGCCGCAGTTTGAAGCGGCGGCCTACGAAGAGGTCTTGGGTGGAGACATGAGCCAGCCGCTCACTCCAATGGAGATGCAGCTCGCGGGGCTCTCGGCTCCAGGAGGGACTCAAGGGGGCGGAGGGGAGCTGGGAGAACTCTCTGGTCCGCCGTGGAGCCAAGACAACGTTGGGGTGGAGCAGGTCCTCTCCGGTATGGAGCTTTCTCCGGAACTTCAGGACTCTCTGCTGGATCAGACCGGTGGCCAGGGGGAGGTCGAGTTTGGCCAAACGGAGGACCCCGGACGCAGCATGGAGTCCATCCTGGGGTTGCAGAGCCCCCAGGGAGGGGGCGTCCAGGTAGCTCCCGATGACGGCTTGAGTGTCTCGGAGAGGGCCGGCGCCAAGTGGACCATCATGAAGAAGGGGGTCTCGGACTGGTGGTCGAAGAACTGGCCTTTGGTGCTGGCTGGCGGAGTGGTCGGGACGGCGGCCTTTATTGGGGCCAACATTCTGAGCGGTGGTGCAGTCTTGGCGGCTGTGCCGAGCATATTGGCTGTGCTCGGCCCACTGTTCATGGGGCTGATGGCGGTTCAGGTAGGTGGGCACGTGGCTCAATACGTGGAGAAGGGCTGGGCGGGTGAGAGGCAGCCGGCCGGAAAGTCTTTGGCCAAGGCCCTTGCCGTTGGGGCCGTTGAGCTGATCTCCTACCTGACATTCAAGGCTGGTGGTGCTGCGCTCAAGGGCGCCAAGGCCCTTGCCGGCGGTGCCAAGCGGCTCGCAAAGGGTGCGGTAGACTTGGCCAAACGTGGGGTCTCCTACGTCATTAAGCAAGGCAAAGTGCTGCTCAAGGGGCTGAGCAACACGGCCTTTGGGAAGGCCTTCAAGAGGCTTGGGGCCTTTGGCAAGGGCTTGCTCAGCAAGACCAAGTTCAAGGGTTTCCGGATTCGGGTGGGTGGCGGTCGCTTTGTCCTTCAGGGCAAGATCAATCCCTGGGTAGACGTGGCCAGCGGGCGGATTCAGACTCTCGCAAACACCAGCGAGGAGATCGACGATTTGGTCGCCCGGCTAAAGGCCACTGGGAAGCTGGATTCGGCCGACATTGCTGGGGCTAAGGGGGTCTCTGGAGACGATCTTCTCGACGCCATCGCGGCCCGTGCCAAGAAGGGTGAAATGGGAGCCAAGGGGGAGCTGGCCGCCTTGGAGCGCCGTGTTCTGGAGAATGCGGACGGCGCGGTCAAGAACGCGGACGATCTCGAGCTGCTTCGGGAGGTGCAGAAGGGAGACGACGCCCGCTTGACGGAGACCGGCAAGGCCAAGCCAAGGAAGACCCCAGACTACAGGTCAAAGGGAACGAATCCAGAACTTGTTGATGTAAAGTCTGCTGTCAATCCTCCAAAGGATTGGCGCAAATGGCTCCACTCGCAGCTCAAGAGCGTGAACAAACAGATCAAGCTCTCGCGACTGCACAAGGGGCGTCCGGGTGGTGCCGATCTGCAGCTCTTCGGTGATGCTGCCAAGTCCATGAGAGCGATGGACCCGGCAACTGTGGAGAGCTTCGTGCTTGCCGCTCTAAAGGGACAGAACAGCTCCTTGAACCGCGTCACGATATTTCTGGATGGTAAGTCTGCCTTTTCCTTCATCCGAGACGGAAGCGGCGTCTCAAGGGTTCTCTGATGGCGATGCTCATAGGCCCTGGTGGCCTCCACGAAGACAACTGCGGAACCTGGGACTACACGCCAAATGTAGACCTTCAGGAGCCCGCCTACCGAGCGCAGTGGTTCGCGCAACAGGTGGATCGACTGCTCGTCCTCTTGGGCGACTTTGCAGAGGTTGATTTTGTAGAGGTGCACGCAGCGGACTCCGAAGTGGAGTGGGAGTGGAAGCCGAGCGAGACGCTGGATGGCTTGCTCTCGGAGATCCGTTCCAAAGATCAGGTGCTCTCCGTTGTTGTTTGGTTGTCGCTGAGTCTCACGACCGGAGAAGCAGAGCATCTGCTCTCCGCTGGCGTTGTGCGTTTTGTCGTGTACGAAGATCCCTTCGGTCACGAGGTCTCCGTGCGGCTCGACACCCACGCTTATGCAGGGCGCCCAGGGCTGCCGGCCAAGGCGGTGCAAGTCAACCATGCACGCCTGGCTGCCTTCCTTCGGCGAATCGAGAGCGGCTTGGATGTGCGCTTCAACTACTGTGAGTCACAGGCCTTTCCGGACCGAATTCACCGCCTCGGGTACCACCCAGCGCACCCCCTGGCTGCTTCCTGAGTGGTGGAGTCTGGCCAACTTTGGCTATGCTGGCGGTGTTCACACGGAGGGGGCATGGCGCAGAACATTGATCAGGTCATCGAAGAGCTCGATGTTGTCGTTGCCTGGTCCATTGAGCACGAGCGGCCAGCCGGACTCTTCGCGGCCATGTACCGCCAGGTCACCCTGCGGGTTCGAGAGGGGATTCTCAACGGGGACTTTGACGACGGACCGCGAATGGACCGCTTCGATACGGTCTTTGCTTCTCGCTACTTGGAGGCCCTCAAACAACATGGCTCCGGGGTGCGCTGCTCGGGGGCGTGGCGGGTGGCCTTTGATGCGCCGGTGCGTGTGCGGCCCATGCAGCATCTGCTCTTGGGCATGGGGGCCCACATTGGGCTGGATTTGCCCATCGCTGCTGCGCAGGTCGGTGGCCAGGACACCGAGGCGCTCGGGCGGGACTTTGAGCGCATCAACGAGATCCTCTTCTCCCTGATCGATGGCATGCAAGACGTGCTCGATGCCCACAGCCCTTGGATGGCTGGCTTGGACATCCTGGGCGGCCGCGTCGACGAATGGGTGGCCGCCAAGGCTCTGCAGCGCATGCGCATCCGGGCATGGAAGCGCGCGGTGGACCTCTCCAGGCTTCAAGGCGGTGGACTGCGGGCCGCCCGGCGCATGCTGGACCTCCAGGTGGCCGGCACCGGGCGTTTGATCCGCCGACCCATACCCGGGCTGCCACGACTCCCGATGCAGCAGCCCAACTTGCGGGCCCTGATCGCGGAGTTGGACCAGGTGGCTCTGCGCCTATGAGGGCCTAAAACAGGCCGCCGATGGCTTCCTTGAGCTTCACGCCGCCCAGGTGTACGAAGAACTCGCGGATCACGGGGTCGTTCTTGATCATGCTGCGGAAACCGGGGTCGGCGAGCAGCTCGTGGGGTGGGGGCAGGTTGGCGCCAGCCAGGCCGGTCAGGGAGAACTCCTTCATCACCTCCAGGGCGCGTTGGGTCTCAAAGCTCATGCCCAGAGCCTCTGTGGCCTGGCCGACCATGGAGGCAAGACCCTCCTCGCGGCCGTCTACGAAGTGCTCAAACCCGCTCTCGGTCGAGGTCTCGACGTAGCGCGCAGTGGTCTTCCCCAGGTTCCAGAAGCCATGGCTGCTTCCCCGGGGCTTGAGCACGTGGGCCCCTGGGCCGGCCGTGAAGCGAATCCCGTCGGCGCCGCCCACCTCGAAGTGCAGCTCGCCTTCGATGATGTACATGTGCTGGTCTTCGTTGGCGTGGGTGTGAAAGGCCAGCAGCTCACCGGGACGCACCTCGCCTTCCATGATGGAGAAGTGGTTTCCGAGCCGGCCGGAGCGCACGATCATGGCCATGTCGCTGGCGGTCTTTTCTCCCTGGCCGGGGTGGATGACAAGGTCTGCGGCGTTGAGGTCGGTCATGGTGGGCTCCTTGAAGGCCGCGGCGTTGTGCCGTTGCTTCCTTCAAAGTACGGCTGCAGCCCCCGGTGGCCCAGGACACTTCCCGACACAGAGCGGACCAATTCCGCCCGCCTCAATCCTGGGTGCGAAAGGCCGCCGGAGTCGTGCCGGTCCAGCGCTTGAAGGCCCTGCGAAAGGCCCGGTCATCGGAGTACCCCAGCAGAAAGGCGACCTCGTCGACCGAGAGCCGCGCATCGGAGAGCAGGCGCCGTGCGTTGGCCTCCCGAACCTCTTCAATCATGCTGCGCAGGGACACGCCATGCTTTGCGGTGAAGCGCTGCAGGGTGCGCACGCTCATGCCCGTTTTCTGTGCCAGAGACTCGGCGCTGTAGTCCGAGCGGTGGGCTAGAGCGGCGAGTTGAGTCCGGACTTTGTCCAGGGGCTCCTCTCGGATGTTGGCCAGCAGGCCTTGCTCAACCAGGGCCAGATGGGCCTCGATGAAGCCGTACATCTGGGGGTTGGGCTGCGCCGGCGGCTTTTCAAGCTCCTGGGAGTCGAAGACCATCGCGTTTCGGCCACAATCGAAGCGTACCGAGGCGTCGAACCAGTCCTGGTACACCGCCACTGGGGCGTTTGCTGGGTGGGCGAACTCGATCTCGACGATGCTCTCCTGAATGCCGAAGAGGTCTCGGGCGATGCGTGAACCCAGTCCCACGGCGGCCTCTGCACCATGTCCACCGTCTACGGCGTCCATTTGATGTTCCAAGACCAGAGCCGTGGAGGGACCGCTCCGGACAATGGACATGTGCAGCCCACCGGAGAGCACCTTGTCGTAGCGGGAGAAGAGCGAGAGCATCGCACCGCGTGTCGGTGAGAAGCGAGCCGCTTGGGCCAGTGGACCGAACACGGACATTGGGGCTGCGGTTGCCATCTCCAAGGCGATGGCTTGGCCGGGGAAGCGTTCTCCGATCAGCTTCCAGGCCTGGGCCATGACCTGATCTGGCAGGCGACCCTCGGGATCGACCAAGGCCTCCAGCGAGACGCCTGTGGCCTGTTTCATCTCCTGAGGAGAGATGCCCTTGGAGAGTCCAAAGAGCATCACCGCGGAGACCACGCTGGCCCGGGCTCCGGCCCGATCCAACTTGACGTGTTTTGTCTCTTGAATGGCGTCCATGGTCCTGGCTGCGCGGTGTTGAGGGGCGCATGTTGAGGATGCCACAGCGCATCCGGAGCCATGCATGTCCCAGACCGTCCTTCCCCCCTCGGCCCGAATCATTGCGGACTACCTTCGCGCCAAAGATGCACAGGTACCTCTGCTCTACGCACGGGTCTTCACGCCTGATGCCCGCTTCATCACGACTTTCTCTGTCCCCAGTCCCTTTGGTGAGCGCCCGCCACAGGAGGGCCTGGCCGCCATCACCGAGACCTTCAAGGAGCTGGGCACGCACAATGAAAACATCGTCACCTTGGTGCCCACCGAGTCTGTGAAGCAGCGCGGTGGGGTGTTGAGCAGTCGGTGGGTGGTGGCCATGACCCGACGGGATGGCACCGGCGGATTCGCTGGCTGGGGCCGCTACGCGTGGATTCTGGATGACTCCGGCAGCCGTGCCCGGGAGCTGGAGGTCTTCTTTGAGGGCATGGCTGGGCTCTCGGAGTCCCAGGCCAAGCCGGTGCTCTCCGCGCTGCTCGATCTCCCCCATCCCTGGTGCGCCCGGGCCGAACTGCATCGCGCGATCTCGCCTCTACCCCAGCTTGAAGCGCTGCATCGCTGGCTGTGAGACTTTCGCCTCGCAGGCGGGAACAGAGCTTCCCATCGCCCGTGGGCTCCAGGGGATTAGACATCTGCACCGGAGGCTCCCGCATGAACGAAGAACTCACCCTTGGCCAGCTCCCCAGTGAGCGCCCTGTCCTCAGTGACCTGAGCGCGACCCACAGCGCCTGGATGGCCGACTGGGCCAAGGCTGAGAGCGCCACCCAGCAGCTGGCGTTGATCCACCGCTGGGATGGTGAGCAGAAGCGTCTGGAGACCTGGAAGAACCTGGCCCACATTCGCTTCGCGCGGAACACCCAGGATAAGGAAGAGAAGGCCTTTTGGGACGAGCTCTGGCCGGAGATCGCCGGGCAGAACCTGGAGGTGATGCGCGCCGTGTTGGCCTCGCCTGTGCGCAACGAGCTTGAGCAGGCCCTGGGCACCCACGCCTTCGGGATCTGGGGCGTCGAGGTCCAGGCATTCGATCCCAGCATCGCCGACGACAAGCGCGCCGAGTCCAAGCTGGTCACCCGCTACGACACGCTGATCTCCGAGCTCCGTGCCGAGTACGGTGGAGAGCAGGTGCGCATGATGGATCTGCGCGGCAAGTACGGAGATTCCGAGCGCAGCGTGCGTCACGGCGCCCGGGTGGCCCAAGACGGTGCCATGGGCAAGGTCTCCGAAGAGATCGATGGTATCTACGCCGAGCTGGTCGCCCTGCGCACCACCATGGCCAAGAAGATGGGCCTGAGCTCCTACACCCCCCTGGGCTACAAGCGCATGGGCCGCAGCGACTATGGCCCCGAGCAGGTCGCCGCTTTCCGCAAGCAGCTGCTGGAGACCGTGGTTCCCCTGGCCGTGAAGATCCGGGCCCGCCGTGCCAAGACCCTGGGTCTGGAAGGCGAGTACAGCTACCACGATGAGTCTGTACGCGATTCCAAAGGTGTGCCCAGGCCTATGGGCGGTCACGACTGGATGCGGGAGCAGGCTCGAGGCATGTTCTCGGCTCTGGGTCAGGACTTCTCGAAGTTCTACGGCCTGATGGAGCGCCGGGAGCTAATGGATCTGGAAGCGCGCGAGGGCAAGGTCTCCGGCGGCTTCTGCGAGTCCCTGCCCGAACACCAGGTGCCCTTCATCTTCGCCAACTTCAACGGCACCCAAGACGACGTGAACGTCTTCACACACGAGTGCGGTCACGCCTTCCAGTGCTGGAGCGCCGCCCAGACCCAAGAGTTGCGCGACTACGGCTGGCCCACGATGGAGGCCTGCGAGATCCACTCCATGGGCTTGGAGCTGCTCACCTACAACGAGATGGAGCGCTTCTTTGGGGAGGATGCGGAGCGCTTCCGCCAGGGACACCTGGAAGACGCCATCCTGTTTTTGCCCTACGGGGCCTTGGTGGATGAGTTCCAGCACGAGGTCTACGCCCGCCCGGAGCTGAGCTCAGATGAGCGCGCGGCCTTGTGGCAGGAGCTGGAGTCCAAGTGGCTGCCCGACCGCACCTACGTGGACACGCCCAACTTCGCCGGTGGCCGCTTCTGGCAGCGCCAGGGCCACCTCTTCCACATGCCCTTCTACTACATCGACTACTGCCTGGCGCAGGTGTGTGCGCTGCAGTTGTGGAGCATGTATCTGAAGGATGCTGAGGGGACCCTCAAGACCTACCGTGAGCTCTGTGACCTGGGTGGCAGCCAGCCTTTCACCGGTCTGCTCAAGACGGTGGGCCTGCGCTCTCCCTTCCAAGATGGCACCGTGGCACAGGTCGCTGAGCTGGTCAGCGCGCGTCTGGGGCTGGACTAGACAGCTCGGGTGCTACCCTCACGCGGTGGAGGCAGCGCCTTGAACATCTCCGAGTCCCTCATCAAAGCCCACGGCGCCCTACTGACCACTGCGGTCGGGGAAGAGGCCGCGTGGGTGTTGCTACGCCACATGAAGCTGCGCGAGGTGGACACCGGAGAGGCCTTGCTTCGTTGTGGAGAGCAGACCGAGGAGCTCTTCGTGCTCTGCACCGGCGAGCTTCAGGCCTTCCTGCCCCTTCCGGCGGACGAGCGCTTGGTCTTTGGGGCCGTGACCCCTGGCCAGTGGCTGGGCGAGGTCAACGTCATCGACCAGGGGCTGGCCTCGGCCACCGTGCTCGCCACCAAGCCCTCTCAGCTCTTCTCCCTGAGCCACGACGCTCTGGCTGAAGTAGAGGCCGCGCGTCCAGATGTGGCAGCGCGCCTGCTGCACAAACTGACCCAGGATCTTGCTGGGCGCCTGCGGCGTTCCACGACCGGAGTGGTCGAGCGTGTCGCTGGGGATGAGTATCGATTGGCCAGCGTGCCCGAGAAGCGCACCTGGCTTGGACGTCTGTTGGGCGGATTGTTGGGAGCACGCGCATGAACGAGCTGGACGCCCTGCTGGACATTCCCCTGTTCTCTGAGTTCGACGCGGACGATTTGACCCTGCTGCGGCGGGTGATGGAGGTGCGCACACACCCCAAGGGCTTTCGCTTCGTCGAAGAAGGCAAGCGTGCAGGCTCTGCCTACACCGGCATGTTCGTGCTGCTGGACGGCATGGTGCGGGTCTACGCCACACGTCCCGATGGCGGCTACGCCGTGGACAAACCCATGGGCATGGGCAACGTCTTTGGCATGGTGGCGCTCATCGACGATGGCCCGCGCTCGGCCACCGTCCAGGCCCTGACCCCCTGCACAGTGGCCTTCTTGGGCAAGCCGGGCTTTGAGGAGCTGTACTCCTCCGGTCTGGCTGTCTCGGCCCGCTTCCAGCGCCTGCTCGCCAAGCAGATGGTGGGCGATCTGCGCTACCTGGGGGGCCTGCTTCAAGAGGCCATTGACGGGGACGACAGCGCCTTGGTGAGCGCGATGACCAGCACAAGCGTCGTCGCCGACGCGGACTGACATTCGGGGCAGCATCCGGGCTGCCTCTCGATCTCGGATGGAGAAGCGATGACTCTGATTCTGGCTCTGTTCGCCTGCAGCACCCCGGCACCCGAAGCTCCACCTGAGATCGCTCCGGTGGTTGATGAGCCGGAGCCCGTGGCGCCCCCTGTCCCTGCACCCACTCTGCGCGATGGAGAGCTGGACAAAGACCACATCGCCCGGGTGGTCGGCATGCACCGTGTGCAGGTGCAGCGCTGCTATGAGAAGGAGCTGATGAAGGACCCCGCTCTGCAGGGCCAAGTGAACCTCTCCTTCCAGGTCTCACAGGGTGATGTTGGGGACGTGCAGGTCAGCAAGACCACGCTGAACAACCCAAAGGCGGAGCAGTGCTTGCAAGACGAGGTCTCGGGCTGGCGCTTCGCGGAGAGCCTGAGCACAAAGGTCAGCTACCCCTTCGTCTTTGGCTCGGTCTTGATCGAAGAGGAGCCAGAGGTCGAGTAGAGCCGTTTCGCTCTGGGGGATACGCTATGATCGCCCAAGGGAGGAGCGAATGGGGCTGTGGATGCTCGGGTGGATGCTGGGACAAGGAGGCGGTGAGCCGCCCATCGCGCCCTGGCGGATGGTGGAGATGCACAGCCTGTCCTCGGCTGCGGTGCCGGATGGCCCCCGTGTGTTTGTGGACACCCGGGGGGTGTGGGTGGACGGAGTGCAGGTAGTGGAAGGGCCCCTCACTCCAGGCTCTGATCTGAGCGGGCTGGATGGGCTGAAGCAGGCCTCGGTGAGCGCGAGTGGGGCGCTGCCGGTGGGGTTGTTGCAGCCGGTGATGCAGCGGCTGGAGGGGGCGGGCTTGGTTGTGAGTGGGGACTCTGGTGAGGCGGTGACCCCTTGGCCCCTGCATCAAGGGTCCGTGAAGCAGGGGGTTCGACTTGTTCTGGGACAGAACGAGGTCCTGATTCTTCACGGCACAGAGCGTTCGAGTTTGGTGTGCGCTGGGCCTTGCAGTGGCGCGGCGAGTCGGACGCAGCTCTTGGCCTACGTGGGGTCGCTGGCCGAGGCGCCCCTCATTCTTCAGCTCGTGGTCGGGCCCGAAGACGCCTTGGGGGTGGTTCAGCCGTGGCTGGAGCTCTGGCCGGCGGACACGCGCCTGAGTGTGCGCTTACGACGGGCTGACGAGGAGGCACGCCATCCGGGTGCGGCCTTGAGTCAGCGAGAGAAGGCCTTCAACCAGCTCTCAGAGTTGGCTCCTTGCCCCGGCGATCTGGATGCTGTTCTTCTTCGGGTGGATCAGCTCGGCATCGTCTCGCAAGAAGGGGGTGGAGCCTCACGGCAGGAGCGGTGTGTGAAGGCCGGCTTGGCCTCGCTCTCGGTACCAGCCTTGAGTCGCTCTGAGGGAGACTGGCTCCTGGTGCATCGGCTCAAGAGCTCCGAGGCGCCATCCTCCTCTTTGATCCTACAAGAGGGCGTGGCTGTGGAAAGGGCTGCCCTGAGCCCATCGGGCCACGCGGTGTTGCTGGTGCCGACTGGGACAGACTTGGCGAAGGTCGCTCAGCTGGGCACCGACTTGGTCGCGCCGAAGCGCTACCGAGGGCTCATTCAGATCGACAACCGGTGGCTAAATGTGATCACGCTGGCCGCCGAGGGTGAGGGGGTCACGCCGGATCCTGGGGTTTCCGTGACCGTCTACATCAGCAGCCATGGCTACGACGCGGTCTTGCCCGAGCTGGGGGAGGTGGGGTTCTACTGTGAGAAGACCCCTTGTGAATCGGTGGAGGACTACCCCACCGCCGAGCTGGAGCGGGTCGTGCGCGAGGCGGGCGCCGATTGGATGAAGTGGGGCTTTCAGAAGGGGGCAGGGGTGCCCACAGAGGTCTGGCTGAGAGCGCACTCTGCAGCGACGCGGGCCGGCGTTTGGGAGCACCTTCTTTGGAACTTCTCTCCTGAGAACGGCGGCTCTGGCTTCTTGTGGGACTCGAGCATCAAGCACGTGATCATGCAAGACAACCAGGCCATCTCGCGTTGCTACGCGGTGGAGTTGACGCGCGATCCCAAGCTTCAGGGAGAGTTGACGGTGGCCTTTGAGATCGCACCCGATGGAAGCGTGGCTGGGGCCGAAGTTCGGGAGTCGGATTTTGGGGAATCGGAGCTCCATGGCTGTATGACCCGGATCTTTGAGAAGATGCAGTTTGCTCCCCCTCTGGGGCCGCTCACCGTGGTCTACCCCTTCGTCTTCTCGCCCGCCGAGGCGCCATGACCCTGACGCTGCTCTCCCTGCTGCTCGCCCAAGAGGTGCACGTGCGGCCCTACACCGGCCCCGGCGCGCCCCCACTGAACGCCGAGCTGCTGCCCTACATCGTCAAGTACGCCGGCCAGGTCAAGTACTGCTACGAGACCGGGCTCAAGTCCAACGCCACCCTCTCTGGCCGCATCGAGATCGCCATGGTGCTCCAGCAGGGCCGGGTCACCTCCGCCACCGTTCAGCAGAACACCACCGGGGATGAGGCCTTGGGCGACTGCATCGCCAAGAAGGTCGCCCGCTGGCCCTTTCCCACCGAATTCTCCGGAGAGACGGTCTACCCCTTCGTGTTTGAATCTGCAGAGCAGGTTGAGGCCGAGCCCGGTCCAGAGCCTGTCTGCTTGCCAGGGCAGCAGTCTGGCCTAAGAACGCCGACCGTAGATTGCAGGCCTGCGGGGCAGGGAGAGCGTGCCGCGGAAGGGAGTGAGAACTAGCGATGCGCGTGTTTTTCACGCTGCTGCTTGGGCCGTTCGTCACCGAGTCGGCCGCTTTTCAGGAGGTCTTTGACAGGCACTCGGGACAGCTCAACTACTGCTACGAGACCCAGCTTGAGTCCAATCCGAGCCTCGCTGGGCGGGTTGAGATCGCAGTAGTGGTCTCCAGTAGCTACGTCATTTCGTCCGAGGTGGTTCAGAATACGAGCGAGGATGAGTGGTTGGGGGAGTGTGCCTTGGCCAAGGTGAAGCGGTGGAGGTACCCGCCGGAGCTTTACGGAGAGACGGTCTACGCCTTCTTGTTTGAGCCACCAGCTGAGGAGGCTGAGCAGCCCAAAGATGTGACTGTTGGGGAGACACCTAGCACTGGGAGGTGCTTGTTCCCGCGACTTTGTCTCCGGAGGGCTTCTCGCGGCGAAGGGAGCAAGGAATCGCGCGACGTGGAGTGAGTTGGAAAGCAGGTGTATCCTCCCCCCATGACCTTCCCCGAATACGACACCCTCGATGCCACAGCCATGGCCGCACTCGTCTCCGCAGGCCAGGTCAGTCCGGCCGAGCTGCTGGAAGCCGCCGTCGAGCGCATCGAGGCCCGCAACCCTGAGCTCAACGCCGTCGTGGACACCTTCTACGACAAGGCCCGGGCCGAGTCAGACTACTTGCCGGAGGGCCCCTTCAAAGGCGTGCCCTTCCTGCTCAAGGATCTCAAAGCCCAGCTCGCCGGCACGGTCACCACCAACTCCACCGCTCTGCGCACCGGCGTGGTCAGCACGCAGACCAGTGTGCTCGTGCAGCGCTACCAGGCCGCTGGGGTGCAGATCCTGGGCAAGACCAACACCCCTGAGTTCGGCATCATGGGCATCACCGAGCCCCGCACCCGTGGCGCCGCCCGCAACCCCTGGAAGCCTGAGCACACCCCGGGTGGTTCCAGCGGCGGATCGGGCTCGGCGGTGGCCGCACGCATGGTGCCGATGGCCCACGGCGGCGACGGCGGCGGCAGCATCCGCATCCCCGCGAGCTGCTGCGGGCTCTTCGGTCTCAAGCCCACCCGCGGCCGCAACACCATGGCCCCCTTCATGGGCGATGCCTGGGGTGGCTTTGTGCAGGAGCACGTGCTCACCCACTCGGTGCGCGACTGCGCGGCCATGCTGGATCTGACCGCCATTCCCACCCCCGGCGAGCCCTATGGCATCTGTCTCTTATACACATCTCCGAGCCCACGAGACGCTACGCTATCTCGT
>OJHJ01000447.1_pt1 | contig 14583 bp, 11 predicted proteins | sample 1595201 | NCBI WGS metagenome assembly OJHJ01 (sample SAMN05416832, study PRJEB24817) | seawater metagenome | isolation source: Sea water | place: Canada:Atlantic | collected 2013-07 | reverse complement strand
GTCGGCAGCGTCAGATGTGTATAAGAGACAGCCCTCGGACGCCCCGCCCCCCTCGCTCTTCACCAACAACACCGGCGTGGCGGTGCTCTTTGCGGAGCTCCCTGAGGAGGCCTTGAGAGAAGTGGAGTTCGCCACCCCCCTCTGCGAGGGCGCCCAGGACTGGGAGGACGGCGGACAGCTTCGACTCCTGACCGCAGAGGAGGCTCAACCTTTCGTGGATGAGCTGCGCATGGCCGGGGCCGCCGCCACTGGGGCCAACACCCTGCTGCTCCAGGAAGGCATCAAGACCGCCGTCGTCTCGCCTCCCGGTGTGCTCGGGGATCTCGGCGACACCGTGCGTGTTTCCCTTCTCGAGCAGGAAGAGCAGCTTCGCGTGGGCATCGAGCTCACCCACCTCAGCGATGGGCGCATGGGCCTGGTGGAGCAGACCGCTCTGCCCCTCCAAGACGTCGCCATGGCCGCCCTGGTGCTGCCCGCCGATCCCAAGCTTCCGGGCCTCCGCCGCTTGGTCTTGGTCTACGCCAGCGAGCACGCTGACAGCCTGAGCACCGCGCTGCCGTGGCAGGACCGCTTGGGCGTGACCCCCGTCAGCTTGGGAGAGTCTGAGCTCTGGTAGAGAGAAAGGCCCTTCGCGGTGTAGCATCCCCCCATGATGATGCCCGGTAGCCCCGAAGAAATCGCCGCCTTTGAGAAGATCCAGCAGCGCCTCGCGCCGCTCTTCCAGGCCGTCGCCAACGACCCGCGCAAGCCCCACAGTGTGGTGGTCATTCCCAGCCTGAGCCTCGACAAGGCCGAGCTGGAGAAGATCAGCGGCGTACATCACTATGAAGAGCGCCTGCTCTACATGCTGATGCTGCTGCGCCGGCCCACCATGCGCTTGGTCTACGTGACCTCCCAGCCCCTCAACCCCAGCATCGTGGACTACTACCTCCAGCTGCTGGCAGGGGTGCCCGGCAACCACGCCCGCAAGCGCCTGCACCTGGTCTCCTGTCTGGACGCCTCGGCCATCCCGCTCTCCCAGAAGATCCTGGACCGGCCGCGCATGCAGGAGCGCATCTTAGAGGCCATCCCCGACCCCCAGAGCGCCCACCTCTCGGTGTTCAACAGCACCGCGCTGGAGCGCAGCTTGGCCGTCTCCCTGGGACTGCCCCTCTACGCCACCGACCCGGCCCTCTGGGACCTGGGCACCAAGTCCGGCTGCCGCGAGGTCTTCCGTCAGGCAGGGGTCACCTTCCCCGACGGCTTTGAGCGCCTGCGCAGCGAAGACGACATCGTCGGCGCCTTGGCCAAGCTCAAGGTCATGCACCCCGGCCTGCGCAAGGCCGTGGTCAAGCTCAACGATGGCTTCTCTGGCGAAGGCAATGCCGTCTTCCGCTTCGAGGGCTGCCCCGAGACCGAGAGCGAGCGCCCGGAGTGGATCCGCAGCCAGCTCCCCAACCTGCGCTTCGAGGCCAAGACCGAGAGCTGGCCCACCTTCAAAGAGAAGTACGCCTTTATGGGCGGCGTGGTCGAGCAGTGGATCGACGGAGAAGGCAAGCGCTCTCCTTCCTGCCAGTGCCGGGTCAACGCCCTGGGCCAGGCGCAGATCATCTCCACCCACGACCAGGTCTTGGGCGGCCCCAACGGCCAGGTCTTCCTGGGGTGCACCTTCCCCGCCGACGCCGAGTACCGCCTGGACGTACAGAACGACTCCTTCAAGGTGGCTCAGATCCTAGCAGAGAAGGGCGTCGTGGGACGCTTTGCCACCGACTTTGTCAGCGTGCAAGGCGACAACGGCTGGACCCACTATGCCATCGAGGTCAACTTGAGAAAGGGTGGAACAACCCATCCTTTCCTGACCCTGAAGTTCCTCACCGACGGCACCTTCGACCCCCAGACCGGTCAGTTCCTCACGCCCACTGGGCGCCCGAAGTTCTACTACGCCAGCGACACCCTCTACTCGCCGGCCTACCGCGGCCTCTCGCCGGACGACCTCGTCGACATCGCCGTCTACCACGGCATCCACTTCCACGGCGCCAGCGAGCGCGGCGTGGTCTTTCACTTGATGGGGGCCCTCTCCGAGTTCGGAAAGCTGGGCCTGGTCTGTATCGGCGACAACCCGCAACAGGCCCGCTTCCTCTACAACAAGACCGTCCAAGTCTTGGACACCGAGACCAAGCGCCTGCATGGCGAGCGTGAAGCCAAGCTCCAGGAGAACTCCGATGCTTAAGCTGCTCCTACTCACAGCCTGTCAGCAGGACTACAGCGTCACCGAACGCACCCGCTCCATGAAGGTCGCTCCCTTGGCCGACGCCGGCGGACTGACCGTAGACGAGCGCACCACCGTCAACGTGCCGCTCTTCAGCGTCGGCAGCGGCGAGCTGCGCGTGGACCAAGTCACCGTGGTCAACGAGCAGAGCGAGGAGGCCTTCGTCCTCTTGGACGACTGGGCCAACGAGGACGGAGACGACGACGGGGTCTTGGACAACCTGGTCTTCGAGAGCGGGCGCACCGACCTGAGCGTCTTCGAGGAGCTGCACATCTCCTTCCGCCCTCAGACCGAAGGCTACTTCCGCGCGACCATCACCGTGGACACCAACGACAACCGCGTCGCGGGTATCGACCCTGTCGAGGGGCTGCACGACGGCTCCGGAGTGCACGTCTTTCAGGTGCGCGGCCTGGCCCGCTACCCACGCAGCTCCACCTACCCAGAGCGCCTGGACTTTGGAAAGCGACTGGTCGGAGGCGCCTTCTTTGACCTGGTGCAGGTGCGAAACACCGGCTCGGTCGTGCTCACCATCTCCGGCTACGGCTTCGGCGACGGCGACAGCAGCGCCTACTACGTCGAGACCCCCGACCCCGTCTACGTCTTGCCCGGCGACACCGAGCAGATCGAGGTCGGCTACATCCCCTCCAAAGAGCAGCGCGAGCTGGCGACCCTCACTCTGCTGACCTCCGATCCCAACGGCGACCCAGTGGTCGAGCTGATCGGCAACAACTGCGAGGACAGCCTGCACTCCAGCTGGGACTCGGACGGCGACGGCTTCGTGTCCTGCGGCGATGACTGCGATGACAGCGACGCCTCGATTCGCCCCGATGGCCAAGAGGTACCAAACGGCAAGGACGATGACTGCGATGGCCAGGTGGACGAGGCTGCAGACCGCATCTCAGACGACGACGACGGCGACGGTCTGAGCGAGAACGAAGGCGACTGCAACGACGATGACCCCAACATCGGAGTGGACGTCGAAGAGGACAAGAACAACAAGATCGACGACGACTGCGACGGCTTCGTGGACGAGGGTTCCCGCCGCTTTGATGATGACTTGGACGGCTTCACCAACCAAGCGGGGGACTGCGATGACTACGACGCCGCCATCTTCCCCGGTGCCGATGAGCTGGCCGATGAGATCGACAACGACTGCGATGAGAACATCGACGAGGGCACCTTCAACTTCGACGACGACCAGGACGGCGTGACCGAGGCCGAGGGCGACTGCGATGACTACGATGCCTGGTCCTACCCAGGCGCGCTCGAGGACTGCGACCAGATCGACAACGACTGCGACAACTTCGTAGACGAGGGCGAAGGCGAGGAAGAAGCTTGCGATTTCCTGGCTGACCTGATCGAGCCGCCGCCTCCCGCCAGCGGATGCAGCGCGACGGGCTCGCCGGCCTACAAGCTCACTGGACTCTGGGGCCTGAGCCTGCTCGCGCTGCTTGTCATGCGCAGACGCCAGGATTCACAGGTTTCCTAATCCGCTCGCGGTATCCTGCGGCATCGCCAAGAGATGCCTCATGTCTACCCGCCTGCTCCTCCCCGCCCTGCTGCTCGCTCTCACGGCCTGCGCCAAGGATGTCATCGAGCCGGATGACACCGAAGTCGAGGACACCGAGGTGGAGGACACCGAGGTCGAGGTCATCGACGCGGACAATGACGGCTTCGAGGAGGCGGAGGACTGCGACGACTCCGATGCGGCCATCAACCCCAATGCCCTTGAGATCTGCGATGGGGTCGACAACAACTGTGACGGCGCCACAGACGAGGGCTTTGACGCCGACGAAGACGGCCAGACCAGCCTGGACGAGTGCGCCGATGGCACCGACTGCGACGACACCGAGCCCACCATCTACGCAGGCGCGGACGAGGTCCCCTACGACGGCGTAGACCAGGACTGCGATGGCGAGGATCTGGTCGATGTAGACGCCGACGGCTTTGCCGGCGGCACCGACGGCCCAGACTGCAACGACGAGGACGCCACCATCTTCCCTGGCGCAGCGGAAGTGGCCAAGGACGGCATCGACCAGGACTGTGACGGCCTCGATCTGCTCGACGGAGATGGCGACGGCTTTGATGACCCGGACTACGGCGGAGACGACTGCGACGATACGGACCCGAGCATCAACCCGGGCGCCAACGACTACAAGATCGATGGCGTGGACGCGGACTGCAATGGCCGAGACGGCGGACGGGTGGACCTAGGCGACGTGGATGTGATCATCGACGGCTCCCCTGGCAGCTCCGTGGCCGTCACCTTGCTCGGCCGGAGCGTGGCGGTCTGCGACCTGGACGGAGACGGCGTGGAGGACCTGGTGCTCGGTGCCCCCTTTGGCAACGACTACACCGGCCAAGTTGGTGTTTGGTACGGAAAGAACGCGAGCACCTGGACCAACGGCATGCTCTTCGAGGACGCCGACACCTTGGTGAGCGGCGGAACCAATGGCTTCATTGGCTTTGAAGCCGACTGCGGCGATGTGAATGGAGATGGCTACGACGACCTCTTCTTCCAGCGCGGAGAGATCGATTTCTCCACCTACCAAACCGACTTTGGCGTGCTCTTCTTCTACGGCGACGGCTCTGCCATGGCGGCCAACGTCGACAGCTTCGACGCGGACGCTGAGCTGACCTTGGAGCTTGGCGTAGAAGCCGGTGTAGGCACCGTGTCCAGCGGGACACAGAGCAGCGGCGATGTGGACGGAGACGGCAGCATTGACCTGATCTTCAGTATTGGAAGCAACACCCAGAGCGCCTTTGACTACGAGGAGAGAGTCGTGATTCTGCCGGGGGCCACCTACTCCGGCGATGAAGACATGCTCGACTACGTCTCCCACATCATCGCGCCAGACCAACCTGCGCAGCTGGCGTGGGCCGGATCGACCGACGACTTGGACGGGGACGGCAACCCAGATCTCTTGGTGCTCTCCAGCGTCTACAGCTCGGACCTATACGATACCGGCGTGAGCGAGGACACGGGCTTTGAGCTGGAGGGGCGCGCGGACTTCATCGGCGCCCTACCCGCCTCCTCCGAGACGGAGCTGGCACTGGATGACCTGAGCGATGGCTCCTACATCGGCTCCAGTGGCATGTACTTCGGATTCCGTATGGTGGAAGGAGACTTTGACGGGGACGGCATCCAGGACCTCGTCGTGAGCAGCATTGGAGCCGACTCCGATGGCACCACCAACACCGGCGGAATCTTCTTCTTCTCCAACGCCGGCGCCGACCTGGCCGCAAGCGTAGGCGAGGTCGAGACCGAGGCTGACGCCATCTGCTACGGCGACCGCACCCTCGGTCTGCTGGGCTACACGATGCTCAACGCCGGAGACATCGACGGAGATGGCGCCGACGACCTCATCGCCGCCAAGCCCGACGTCGCCAGCGGATACCTCGGAAAGGGCGATATCTACTTGATCTTGGGCAGCACCATCGCCTCTGGCGCCGTGGACTGGGAAGACACCGCCTACATGCACTGGCGCGGCTCCTACAGCGAGGACGGCACAGGCAACACCATGGCCGTGGGCGACTTTGACGGCGACGGCACCCCAGACTTGGTCATCGGTGAGCCCAGCTACAGCAGCAACCTGGGCCGGGTCTACGTGCACCTGTCCTCGAGCTGGTAACCAGAGGAGCACCCCAGACCGAAGGCCCGGAGGCCGAGCCTTCAGCTCTCCAAGCCCCTGCGGCCGCCGAGCCTCTCTTGGCGGTCTAGCAGCTTGTGCAGCCGCTCCTCCAGCAGGGTCTCCCTGGCCTGACGGGCGGCATGTCGGGCCACCTTCAACAGCGGCACCAGGCGCTCGGAGCTGGCCCCTAGGGCCTCTACCTGCTCGCTGCTGGACTCCAGGAGTGCAGCGCCGGTCTCAAAGCTGCCCTGAGAGATCTGGGCGCTGGCCACCATCAACTGAACGAGCCCATGCTCTCCTGAGCGGCCGCGCAGCGCCATCCAACGTCCGGCGGTCTGCAAGCGCTGGAAGGCCTCGACGTGGTGGCCCTGAGCCAGCTCCCAGCTGGCGATGAGCAGGTCAGGCTCCATGGCGTAGGGCAAGCCGCTGCGGCGTACCAGAGCGGCGGCGCTCTCACTGACCTCGCGTGCGTTGTCCATGCCCCCTTGCTGTTCCAGCAAGCGCGCCCGCAGCATGCGGGTCGCTGCGGCCTCGGTGGCGGACTGTGCGCTCCACGCTCGGGTGTCGGCGTCGTCCAGGGCCCTCTCCGCCTCCTCCATCCGTCCCGCGAGCATGTGCGCGATGGCGACGCTGCGGAGCACCTGCGCTGCGTCCAAGTCCGAGGCGTGCAAGAGCGCCCGCTCCAGGAAGGGCATCGCGCGCTCGGCGTCTCCCAGAGCGACCAGGGTCTCCCCCTCCAGGATCTCCAAGAAGCGAGGGACCGCCTCCCCGGTGGCGATGGCACCCCGGGCATCTCGCAAACAAGAGAGTGCCGCCCCGACCCTCCCCACAGCAAGCAGGGTGCAGGCCTGACAGATCAGCGCTTTGACGCGCAGCTCGCCGTTCCCCGACCAGCGTGCTCGACGCTCTGCCTCGGCCGAAACGGGCACGGCTTCCTGGGTGCGACCAAGGTGGCGCAGGCCCTGGGCCAGCATCATCAAACCCAGGGCGCGGCTCTCCTCATCCTGGCTAGAGATGCGCCCAAGAAGGCGTTCTCGCCGGGCAAGCAGTCGCACGGCGTCGTCGTAGTTGCCGGCCTCAAAGCAAAGGCGTGCCGCCTCCATCAGGCTGGCCGCCCCCTCTACGGGTCGCTCGGCCTGAATCAGGTGCTCCGCACGGCGCTCACACACCCCGAGCTCCTCGGTCCCAATCAGCGCCGAGGCCGCGAGCAGGTTGAGCTCCACCACCCGGTTTCGCTCACGTACACCGCGCAAGAGCGACTGGTGCAGCGCCCGGCGTCGGAAGGCAAAGCCCTCGGCTGTGCGCACCAGCAATCGACGGCGGAAGAGCGAAGGCAACAAGCCAGCCGGTGGCGTGATGCCGGCGAGCACACAAGCCTTCTCCCACTCCCGCTTCCGCACGCTTCGGCCCAAGACCGCGGCCATCTCCAAGCTGCGGTGTCCCATGCCCGAAGACTCCACACTCAGAGCCAGGCGTGCCGCTTGAATGCGGATGGGCTCGGAGAGCAAGAGCAGCTCCTCCCGCTCGCGCCGGTCTCGGGCCAGCTCCACCAAAGCCTCTAGACGCCCTGCGCTGAGCTGTGCCGCCCGTGCAGCGTCCGAGGACGAGAGCCCCATCCTGCGCGCCAGAGCGAGCGCCTCCGGCCCGGGAATGGGCCCCAGGCGCATCGTCTTGCATCCGGGACGCCGACCCAAGGCCTCCAACAACACCGCCTCCCTGGAACGCCAAGGCAGAACCCCTTCCCGGTAGGACAGCACCACCATCAGGGGAAGCTTCAGCTCCTCCTGCACGATGTGTTGGGCAAAAGCCAGGCAGTCCCGCTGAGCATGCAGGTCCTGCAGGATCAACAGCACACCGCCGGGTTGCCGCTCCGCCAGACGCTCCACAAAGGAGGTCACAAAGCCTGCCCGAAGCGCCCCGTCTCGGGGGTCCGGGAAACGCACACGAGGCTGAATCAAACGACGCAGGCCGTCCAGGACCAGGGGATCCGGCCAGCCCCAACCCTGCACCGAGCGCAAAAAGGCCGCATCGAGCGAGCCCCCGCGCAGCACGCCCAAACCCAAGAGGCGCGCAATCATGCGTCCGGGCTCGTAGCTCTCGGACTCCGGCCCAGGCGGGCTGGAGCGCAGGATGGCAAAGCCTTCGGAGCGCGCGTGGCGCTCCAGGTCATCTAAGAGCGCAGTTCGCCCTGCCCCGGGTGGCCCTTGGAGTTGAACCAAGCCCAAACCCTTCTGGGCGCGCACTTCTGCGAGCACCTCCTGAAGAGTCCGTCGCTCCGGGCCTCGGCCCAAGAGCAGCGGTGCCGACGGGGCAAGCTCCACTCAGCGCTTCCGGCGCGCAAACAAGGCCAGCAGCCCAAAGACCATCAAGCCGCCGCCGCTTCCGCCGCCGCAGCCACCACAGCTGCCGCCGATCTCCAGAGTGTCGCCGTCGTAGCCGTCTGGGTCGGTGTCGCTGGGCTCGCCGGTGCCGCCCTCGTAGTCGTCATCACAGACGTTGCCGATGCCGTCTCCGTCCTCGTCTTCCTGGTCGGGGTTCTCGATGTCGTGGCAGTTGTCCACGTCGTCGATGATGCCGTCGTCGTCGTCATCGTGCGCGGAGACCTCGATGTCGATTCCACCGGCGTAGCTGGCCCCACCGCCGCCGCCCTCGGCGCCGCAGTTGTAAGCGTAGAAGCCCGCCTGTCCACCCTCGAGAGGCTCATCGTCCGTCGCCGTGATCAGGACGTCTCCGTCAAAGCTCGCGCGCAGGTTTCCGCCGTTGACCGAGAGCTTGATGCTCACCTCGCCATCGGGAAAGTCGACCTCTTCGGAGCCCAACTCCGTGACGTCGTTGCCGTCTACGCGCCAGAGAAACAGGGCGCCGTCCCGCGTCCCTTCCCCGGGAGGAGGCATGTCGTTGGCGCTGTGGAAGAGCAGGTAGTAGCTGTCCTTTCCATTGTGGTTCGTCACGATGCCCATCGCATCGTCGTCCTCATTGAAGATGGTCGCGTCCACGACCACGTTCTGGATCTCGTCTCCGGAGATGACCCAGTTGTCCGCAGCGTCCGGATCGTCGTTCACGCTGTCGTCGGTCAAGCTGTACAGGTTGCCATCGAAGACGTACCAGGGGTCCTGGTCGTAGCCGTTGTCCCAGTCATCGTTGTTGTCGGTGAAGGTGGCATCTTCCGGCTCAAAGTCGCTGACAGACCAAACTTCGATCGGTGCTGCAGTGGCGAGGCTGGTCAGTAGAAACAGCATGGGGTCTCCCTAGTTCTTGTGCGCATCATGCCCGGTCTGCAGGGTTAATGCCATGCCCCCCACCCATGAGGATGTCATGCCTGTGCGAGATCTGGCCGGTTTCTTGAACTTGCTCCGTGCCGAGGGTGAACTCGTCGAGATTGACGCCTGCGTCGATCCAGACCTTGAGATCGCCGAAGTGCACCGCCGCGTCATCGCCGCTGGCGGCCCGGCACTGCTGTTCAAGAACCCAAAGGGCAAAGGCTTTCCAGTCGTCACCAACCTGTTTGGGAGCGCCAAAAGAGTTGAGCTGGCTTTCGGAAAACGGCCCATGGAGTTTGTGCAGCGAACCGCCAACCTCCCCCACGAGCTCATGCCCCCCAGCTTAGGCAAGCTCTGGGGCATGCGGGACTACTTGGGCGAGGCCTTCAAGGTCGGTCTGAATCAGATGTCCTCGGGGCCGGTCACCCAGTTTGTGAACCGTCCAGGCGACATCAGCACGCTGCCCATGCTCAAGAGCTGGTCCGAGGACGGCGGCGACTTCATCACCCTCCCCTTGGTGTACACCGAGCACCCTGAGAACGGCAGTCACAACCTGGGGATGTACCGGATCCAGCGCCACGACAAGAACACCACCGGCGTTCACATGCAGATCGGAAAGGGCGGAGGCTTCCACTTTGGCGTAGCCGAGGCCAAGGGACAGGATCTGCCCGCCGTCATCTACACCGGTGGTCCTCCGGCCCTCATCCTCAGCGCCATCGCGCCGCTGCCTGAGAACGTGCCAGAGCTCATCTTGGCCAGCCTGCTCACGGGGGAGCGCCTGCGCATGGCGGACAATCCGGCCGGTCCCCTCCCCCTCGTGGCCGACGCCGAGTTCGCTCTGGTCGGCAAGATCAAGGCCGGTGTGCGCCGCCCTGAGGGCCCCTTTGGCGACCACTACGGCTACTACAGCCTGGAGCACGACTACCCAGTTTTCGAAGTCGACGCGCTCCTGCACCGAAAGGATGCGGTCTTCCCCGCCACCGTGGTCGGCAAGCCCCGGCAGGAGGACTTCTACATCGGGGACTACCTCCAAGAGCTGCTCAGTCCCCTCTTCCCCGTGGTCATGCCGGCGGTGCGGGATCTGTGGAGCTACGGCGAGAGCGGGTACCACGCACTCTCCGCCGCCGTTGTGCACGAACGCTACGGACGCGAGGCCATGGCCAGCGCCTTCCGCATCCTCGGCGAGGGCCAGCTCTCCTTGACCAAGTTCCTGCTGCTCACGGACAAGCCCACCGACCTGAAGGACTTCAAGAGCGTGATGGAGACCATCTTGGAGCGCTTCAACCCGGAGACCGACCTGTATGTGATGGCCAACCTCTCCATGGACACCCTGGACTACGCTGGCCCAGCGGTGAACAAGGGCAGCAAAGGCGTGATGCTCGGCATCGGCGACCCCGTTCGCAAGCTGCCGCGGGCCTTCGAGGGTTCCCTTCCCAGAGGGGCCAGCCACCCCACGGTCTACTGCGGAGGCGTGCTCGTCATCCAGGGTCCCAAGTACAGCAGCGACACAACGCTCCCCGGCGTGCTGGCCCAGCACCCCGATCTCCAAGACTGGCCCATGATCGTGCTCGTCGACAACGCCAAGCAGGCCACCCGCAGCGACCCCCGCTTCATCTGGACCGCCTTCACCCGCTTTGAGCCTGCAGCAGACCTGCACGCCCAATCCCGTGTGCACCGGCACCACCTGGTCTACAGCGGCCCCATCGTGCTCGATGCCAGGATGAAGCCCGGCTATCCAGATGAGCTCTTCTGCGACCCCGACACCGCCAAGACCGTGGATGAGCGCTGGAAGGAGTATTTCCCCCAGGGCGGCGTTGAGATGGGCGACTCCGATGTCGCCAACTTGGACTAGGGCCCAAAGGCTGCGCCACCAGGGCAAGGCTGCAAGGCTTTGGACAAGGCGCATCAGTACAACCCCGAACATAGTAGACTCCTTGGATGGAATCAAGAATGGATCGGCTGTACCGCCTCGTCGAGCTCCTCCCGAACCTCCCCATTTGGGGTGGCGAGGAGGCGCTTTCAGTCCAGGCGGAATCCCCTCTTCCTGTTGAGCGGGCGCTCAGCAGGCCAAGCCCCTCCACACAGGCGCTCACTCAGACAGGTCTCAGTGAGCGAGAGCTGGCGACGCTTCTCCAGGCCGACAGCTTGGCCCAAGCCCTGATGCTGCCCGCCGAGCTGCTCCCAACGGAGCGCTGGCTCCAAAGCGCTGACCTCGATGCGCCACCCGATGCTTGGTGGCGCCTGAGCCTGCCCATCATCGGGCCCCAGGGGACCTTGCTGCTCCTGGAGCTCTGCACACCCGAGGGGAGCACCCCCATGCAGTTCTTCTCTCCGCGCGGCGGAAGGCTTCAGCGCCTAGACTGACATCCGGCAGCCCAGGAGCCACTCTGCTCTGCAGCAGACCACGAGCCCGCAATGGCCCGCCTCGCTGTGGCCCACCGCCACCCTGGCCGTCTCCGCAACGCCCTCTCGAGCGCGCTCCGAGGACTTGCCCTCGTATGCGAGGCGATCGACCGACTGCAGCCCTTCTCTCAGGCCTTGGGGATCGAAGCCGTCTCGGTGGCTGACCTGCAGCTTGGCCTCGGGGCCCCAGAAGACCGCTCCGGAGCCACCGACATCGCTCGCGGCGAGACCAAACCCCAGAGTGAAGGACCAGCCTCACCGCTGCTGCGTCGCAGAAGCCACCGTTGACCAGCACCCCGTTGACTGTGAGGGCCGGGAAGGCAACCAAGCGCTGAACTTGGGTCTCGCCAAGCTTTCACCGCTCGACTCTGCGGGGGGGCCCAGGGGTGGACAGCGAGCAACAGGCGCCGTTCGCCTCAGGGACCCAATCGGCCGACAAGCCATCGGGCAGCCGCCTCCACATCGAGGGGTGTGGCGGAGTGACCTTGGGCTTCAATGGAGCCCGCAATCTGCCGCGGACTGCGCACCTTGACCCAGTAGTCTCCGGAGCTCTTCGGCAAGGCACCACAGTTCACAAGCCAAGCGCGTACCGGCATCTTCAGTCCGGCCTCTCGCAGCGAACAGCGAACAAGATGGGCTGCGGCTGCTGTTGGACGAAAGGGACATCTGTCCGCGGCCTGTGCGTAGGTCTCGGACCAGTTCTTGGTCTCAATGAGGTCCAGCCCCCGAGCGCTCAAGACAGCGTGATCAACCTGCGCCTCGAACCTGCGCTCTCCCATGAATCTCGTTGGTCTGCCTCTGAGTGAGCCGACGGGCGTGGGTGTGTGGATCAGCCGCCATCGAGGCCGTCTCAGTCTTGTGGGCAGCGAGCTCTCGAAACACAGCAATGGCACTGGCTTTGGACTCTTCGACCTCGCGCTTGGCCATATGCCGCGCAAGCTGCGACTTCGGGAAAAGAAGGAAGCGCCAAAGTCCGGGTTGTTCTTTGCGTTCAGCCTCCCCTCTCTCTGCCACCTGAAGCCTCTGAAGGGCCCGTGCCTCCTTCGAGGCCACGGTCGAGACCGCAGAGACGCCGAGCGCTTGGTGCTCGAGCCGACGCTGCTCGACTCTCGCCAGGACCTCAAGCAGCGCGCTGGACCGGGCGCTCTCCAGACGCTGCTGCAGGGCCAAGCGTTCCCCTTGGCACTCTGCGAGGCTCAAGCGACCGAGACCGGCAGGTTCAAGGAGAGCCTGCACCGCTTTGGTTGAACCGCAGCTCCCCAACTCCGTCATGCAGCGCTCCCCTCACGTTCTCTGCCCGAAGGGCGTGTTCCAGGATGCCAGGCTCAGTCCATGGACTCCATTGAGATCAGCTCCACGTCCCAGACCGTCAGGCCGTTGGGCATGCCGGGGCGGCCCTTGTAGCCCAAGGACTCCGGAATCCAGAAGCGCGCGGTCTCGCCGACGACCATCAGCTGCACCCCCTCCGTCCAGCCCGGGATGACCTGGTTCAGGGCAAAGGTCGCGGGCCTGCCACGGTTCACCGAGCTGTCCACCAGGGTGCCATCCGCGAGCCAGCCACTGTAGTGCACCGTGACTTTGTCGTTGGCGTCCGGGTGAACGTTGCCTCGGCCCCAAGTCAGTACTTGGTAGGCCAGCCCGCTGGGCAAGAGCTCCGCACCCAGCGTTGGCTGGGTGAAGGGTGCGATGTTCCCCACGCGGGTCTGCTGGACCTGTACCGCAGGTGCCTGCTGGACCGGAGCCGCAGAGGGCATCGGCGGTGGCAGCTGGGTGGGGGGATGGGGCTTGTTGAAGCAGGCGGTGGCGAGGACGAGGAGAAGCATGAAGCCAACATAGTGCGTCCTTCTGTATGGGGGAACCTTGGTCTTCCCTCCGGGGGGGCAAGCTGCGCCCCCATGCCCAAGTTGCCTACTCTTCTGAAGCCGTCTCCGGTGGGCCGTCCAAGCCTGAGAGCGCCCAGGGGTTTGCGAACACCGCCCGCATTGTCTTGGCCAGAACGCCGCCCTGTGCGCCGTCCATGTAGCGATGGTCAATCGTGGCGCACAGAGTGATCTGTGGCCGGACCTCCAGCTCATCCTTCTCATTGACCCAGGGGGCCTTCTTCAGGGCACCCATCAACACATAGACCGGAACGTGTGCGAAGGGTGTTGGCGGCGCAAAGCCCTCGTCCAAGCCGAAGCTTCCAACGTTGGTGATGATCAGGCTTCCGAAAGGGTAGGCCTCTACACCCAGGGCCGGAACCGACAGTCCAAACACGCTGGACAGGTAGCCGATCGTGTTGACCAGAGGCCGAATGAGCCAAGTAGGTAGGAACTTCAGCGGTCCCATCGACTTGTTGAAGTTGTCGTCCTTTCCCGAATAGAGCTTGACCGCAAGCTGGCGTAGCTCACGGGCCGCATCTACCACAGATTTTTTGTCAAAGTCGCAGACCTTGGCCTTGGCCAAGTTCTTCCCCTCTTCCAAGGCCACCAGGAAGGCAATGTCGACCGACTTGCGCGGCTGAAAGCGGCCCAAGCGAATCACCCCATTGAGCTTCGGTGCTGCGGCCAGTGCCTCGGCACAGGCTTTACCCACCAGGTGTGTGATGGTCACCTTCTCTCCGCTCGTCTCACGCAGCCAAGCGATGTAGGCCAGGGCCTCCGTCGCATCCAAGGTCAGCTTGCCGTAGATGTTCCCCTCACGCGGTTGGGACCACGAGGCGATGGCGAGCTTCTGACGGATAGACATGGACATGGGGCTTCCTGGGCGGTTGTGCAGGCTACCACGCTGCTTGCGTGATCCTCAGGGGGACGGAGCCAACACCCTTGGTGCCCCCGCCGACGTGTGCGGTGGCACCTTTCAACGCGAGCGCTGGGGCGTCCGCGTCGGTTGGCGCATTCTGTCGCCAGGACAGCCCTCCTCCGGCTTCGACAAACGCGGCCGTCTGCCAACAGCGACGCAGTAGCGTCGTGATCTGCGGCTGCCGGCACATCGCCTCACCGTCCATCCACGAACCCCCACCGCCTGTCTCTTATACACATCTCCGAGCCCACGAGACGCT
>OJHJ01000425.1_pt1 | contig 15746 bp, 18 predicted proteins | sample 1595201 | NCBI WGS metagenome assembly OJHJ01 (sample SAMN05416832, study PRJEB24817) | seawater metagenome | isolation source: Sea water | place: Canada:Atlantic | collected 2013-07 | reverse complement strand
AGATAGCGTAGCGTCTCGTGGGCTCGGAGATGTGTATAAGAGACAGGGCTCAGGGGCCCGCGATGGGTGCTCCAGCGATGGGCTCTCCTGGACTGGGGCCACCAGCCGGCGGATTCGGCGCCCCACCTGCGCCCGCAGGACCCGACGCTCCAGCCTTTGGCGGTGCAGCGCCGGGCGGCCTGGGTGGAAAAGCTGCGCTGCCCGGAGAGGACAAGCGCGGCTTCTTCTCCAAGCCCATCAACCTGATCTCCGTTGGGCTCCTCGGCCTGACCGTGATCGCCGTGGGCGTGAAGAGCGCGCTCAACAGCATGCCCACCAACACGGGCGCCGGCGAGGTGACCACCACCGCCCTGAGCACCGCCAACCTGGACCTGAGCGCCGCCGACGTGGCCATGATTGAAGAGCTCATGGAAGAGGGCATGGAGCGCTTCACGGCCGAGGACTACAGCGGGGCCAGCGCCAAGTTCCTGCGGGTCCTTCAGCTGGACCCAGGGCATCCGGACGCCGAGCGCATGGGCTACGTCTCCGTCGAGTTCATCACCATCCAGGCCCTGCAGGCCGGTCTACAGCGCAAGGCCAGCTCCGAGGCCGACCGCGCTCAAGCCAAGGTGGACGCCCTCACCCAGGCCGAAGAAGCGCTGCGCGGCCAGAGCAGCGTGACCGAAGCCCAGAAGGCCGTACGAACGGCCCTGAACCTGAACCCCGGCGACGAAGAGCTCCAGGCCGCAAACGAGCGCCTGCGCCGCAAGGCTGGCGCCGCCCAGGTGGCCGCCCAAGAGCGAAAGACCGAGGTTCTGGTCGAGGACCTGAGCGGCCCCTTCAACACGGCCCAATCGGCTCTGGACGCTGGCAAGTACGCCGATGCCATCAAGGGCTTCAACAGCATCTTGGCCAAGGACCCCAGCGGTCAGACGCCCTACGCTGCCAAGGCCAAGGCCGGCCTAAGCCAAGCCCGCAGCGCTCAGAAGAGCATGGCCGAGGGCCCCTACAACAACGGGGTGTCCGCCATGGGCGGTGGGGACATGCTGACCGCCCGCCGGCACTTCCAAGAGGCCCTTCGCTACGACCCCACCCACAGCGGGGCAAGCTCCAAGCTCTCGGAGATCAACAGCGGGCTGCAGCGGCAGGCGATGGACAAGTTCCAAGAGGGCAAGGTCTACGAAAAAGCGAACCAAGCGGACAAAGCTTTGTCTTCCTACAGTGAGTGCCAAAGGCTGTTGGGAGACCGCAGCAGCGATCTCCACAAGTCTGCACAGGCCCGCATAGATGCTCTCCTTCAGTAGCCTCCTCATTCTCCTGGCCTGCGCACACCGCGGTCAGGCAGAGCTCCCCCCCCCAGCCGCTGCCCAAGAACAGTCCATACAGGACCCGGTGGTGGTGCTTCAGCAAGGGGCCGTGAGCGAGAAGGTCATCGTGCGTCTTGCGGCCTTGAGCGCGCTCATCGAGTTGAGCCCTGAGCCCGCCGGTGGCGTGTACGGAGCCATGGGCCTGGGGGACAGCAACCCCTACGTTCAGCGAGCAGCCGTGGACGCTCTGGCCGCCCGCCTTCCAGAGGCTGCATCCCTGGAGCACCTGCGCGCCTTCTGCTACCGCAGCGACGTGGATCCCTACGTACGCGGACACGCTGGTGTGCACCTGGCGCTCGCCGGAGAGGAGATCCCCGAGCACTTCAGCCAGGCCATGGGCCGCGAGAAGGCCCACTGGAAGCGCATCCCCCTGGCGCTCCCCGCCGCCATGATGGGAGACGCCCAAGCCCTGGAGGTGCTGCAGGCCGATCTGCGCCGCGGTGACCTGCCCATGGAGCTCACGCTCTTTGCAGACATTGGCCGCAGCGGACTGACGGTCCTGGCCCCAGCCTTGTTGGAGGGCCTGCCTCTGATGGAGGAGGATCTGAGCATCCCAGTGGCTGCAGCCCTGCTGGAGCTGGGAGACCGAAAGGGCGAGAGCCTGCTCAAGGACGCCCTGGGAGACGAGGACTTGGTTCGCCGCTTGGAGGCCGTGGACGCCCTGGCCAAGGTGCACACGCCCCAGGCCAACACCCTGCTCAGCCGCAGCGGCGGTCCCCCGGCGGTAAAGGACTACGCCAACCTGGTCCTTGTTGAACGGGGTGAGGGCGACATTCAGCGAGCCATTACGTCACTGAGTGACGCAGACCGTGAGCTACGCACCCAAGCCGCCTGGGCTCTGGGCGGATTCCTCGCCGGCGAGGTCAGCGGACGCCCACGCAGACAGGCCCACACCGCGCTGCTCGGCGCACTCCAAGACGTAGAGCCGGTGGTGGTCAGCCAAGCCGTTCAGTCTCTTGGAATGGCTGGCGATAGCAGCGATTCGAGAGCCATCTCTCCATTCCTGGACGCTGAGAGCAGTGTCCTGCAGGTACGCACAGCCCACGCCCTGCTGAGCTTGGACCCCAGCCCCCTTGAGCCCCGGATCGGCCTGCTAGAGCCGATCCAGCCTAACTTGGCCCTGCCCTTGCAGTAAGGTGCCCCACAGGCTCCTCCGCAAGGGGAGCCGGGAGCACTCTTTGGCCTCTATCTACGACCTGAAGCCGGCATTCCAGAAGCTGTGGCGGCCGCTGGTGGGTCGTTTGGCGTCTTGGGGCGTGCGACCCAACCAGGTCACCCTGCTGGCCTTCTCTCTCAGCCTGGGCCTGGGTCTGGCGCTGGCCCTGGCCCCCCAAGTCCAGGTGCTCTGGTTGCTGGTGCCAGCCTGGATGTTCTTCCGCATGGCTCTGAACGCCATCGACGGGATGCTGGCCCGTGAACACCAGATGCAGACTCCCCTGGGTGGCCTGCTCAATGAGCTCACCGACCCTCTGGCAGACGCCGCACTCTTCCTTCCCTTTGCCCTGCTCACGCCACTCTGGAGTCCGGTCATCGTGGGCATCGCGGTGCTCTCTTTCGCCACTGAGCTGGCTGGAACGGCAGCCCTAGGAGTCGGCGCAAGCCGCCGCTTCGAAGGCCCCATGGGCAAGAGCGACCGGGCCGCCGTCTTTGGGATCCTGGCCTTGCTGCGCGGTCTCACGGTGCCCCTTGGACTGTGGACCAACGTCCTGCTCTGTGTGGTGCTGGCCCTCAGTGTGCTCACGGTGCTCAACCGGTGCCGCGCTGCACTCAAGGAAGTGCAGCCATGACTCAGCTCATGGCCTGGGTGGACCAAGCGGTGGCCTTCAGGCCTCACCTGACCCACAACGTCGTGGTCGCGATGGGCGGGGTGATTGCCTTCCTGATTGTGGCGACCCTGATTGGCCAAGGCCTGGCGCTGGTCAAGCCGGGCAAGTTCATGAACACCGTGAACACCCGCATCAACGCCTGGTGGGTGATGGCCGGTCTCCTGATCGGCACCCTGGTCCTGGGAAAGCGGGCCTTCATCATCTTCATGGGCCTCGTCAGCTTCTTGGCCCTCAAAGAGTTCCTCTCCCTGGTGCCCACCCGACGCTCGGACCACCGGGCCTTGTTCTGGACCTACGGCGCAATCCCCGTCCAGTACGTGGCCCTGAGCAAGGGCTGGTTCGGGCTCTTCATCGTCTACATCCCGCTCTACCACCTGCTCGTTGGCCCCCTGCGACTGGCGCTGCGCCAAGAGACCAAGGGCTTTGTCAGCTCCACCACGAACATCCACTGGGGCATGATGCTCACGGTGTTTTGCCTCTCCCACTTGGCCTACATGGTCACACTGGGCGAGGACATCAACCCCGCGGGCGGCGGGCCTGGATTGGTGCTCTGGCTGCTGCTGCTCACCCAGCTCAACGACGTCAGTCAGTTCCTCTGGGGCTCCACCCTGGGCAAGCGCAAGATCCTGCCCCAGGTCAGCCCGAACAAGACGGTGGTCGGACTGCTCGGAGGGGTGCTCAACACCACCATCCTGGGGGCGCTGACGGCCCCCTTTCTCTCGCCCTTCGACACCCTCAAGGGCGCCCTGGTGGGCTTCTTCATCGGCTTTGCGGGCTTTGCCGGAGACATCGTGATGTCCTCGGTCAAGCGGGACATGGGCGTGAAGGACACCTCGGATCTCATCCCGGGCCACGGAGGCATCTTGGACCGCGTCGACAGCCTCACCTACACCGCTCCGGTCGTCTTCTACATCATCTACTTCGGCTGGCTCTGATGCTGCGGTGGCTCTTCTTCGCCGCCTTTGTGCGGCCCCTGGTCTTTCTCTTCTTGGGGTTGAAGGTTCGAGGCTACGAGCACCTGCCCATCCAAGGTCCAGCGCTGGTGGTCGCCAACCACAACAGCCACCTGGACACCGTGGTGCTCATGAGCATCTTTCCCCTCTCCTCCCTACCGGATCTGCGGGCGGCGGCCGCGGCCGACTACTGGGCCTCCGGTGGCTTCAAGGCCTGGTTCGCCAGCAAGATCATCGGCATCGTGCCCGTGGTCCGCAAGCGCGACGGCGCCAAGCTCAGCGCCCAGGAAGTCCTAGAGCCCATCGACTCGGCCCTCAAAGCCGGGCGCATCGTCATCTTCTTCCCCGAAGGCACACGCGGTGAGCCCGAGCGCCTGCAGGACTTCAAGGTGGGCTTGGGGATCCTGGCCAAAGAGAACCCCCTGGTGCCCGTCCTGCCCGTCTACCTCTACGGACTGGGCAAGGCGCTCCCCCGCGGCGAGGCCCTGTTGGTGCCACAGTTCGTCGACGCATTCGTTGGAGCGCCCGCCCTCTTCACCGGCGAGGTGGGCCCCTTCGTGCGCCACGTACAGACCACAATCGAGGAGATGCGCGAGGGCGCCGGCAGAGACGAAGTGTGGGAATGAGCCCCCAGCTCAGCTCAGGGCTCTTTTCGCCAAGGGTCCAGATCACTGGGCTGCCGCTCGGCCCCCTCTGTGAAGCGCCCTGTCTCGAAGAAGTGCAGCAGCTCCGGCCCAATGGTCTCAAAGCTGGAGTACATCTCGTCGTGGTTCACCCAGGTGTAGAAGGCGTCGTTCGCCTCGTGCTGGAACTGCTCGGTGTCCCAAGTCACGGGGCCCATGTCCTCGGCAGTTCCTCGGAACTTGCGCATCAGCGAGGTCGCCCTGTTCTCGATGACCAGGCCGGTGTTCACCCCTTCTGGGGGCTGGTAGACCGGGTAGTCCATGCCCGCCAGATCCCCCAACAGTGGCCCGTACATCAGGCGCGTGATGCAGCGCAGGCGCCGGTGTACGACCGCTGGGGCCCGCTCTTGGATGGGAGAGCGGTCATAGACGATGGACTTGAGCCCTGGAATCTCGTGGTCTTCCAGAAAGAGATTCAGACTCCAAGTGCCCAGGATATATGCAAAAACATGCACTTCCTCGTAGGCGCTGGTGTCGGTCTGCTCAAAGAAGGCCGCCACGTTGTCGGCGCTGGCTTGAACCGAGGCCCGAGCGATGTAGTCGGGCACCACCACCGTGTAGCCAGGCAGCGATTCGCCCCATTGGGCCATCTCTTCTCGGCCCGCCTTCGAGTCCCCCAGACCTGGCAAGATGACCACAAGGTCTTCTGCCGCTGCGGCATTTGCCAGCAAGAACCAAATCATATCGGGAGTCTCCAGTGAAGAGCCAGACCGTCCCCATCCTACTCTACTTCCTGGCCGGAATCTGCGGCGCGGGCGGCCAGTGGCTCTACAAACAAGGTGCAGAACGACTGGGCCAGGTCGCCATTTACCAAAACTGGCAGCTCTTTGCTGGCGTTGGCGCCTTCTGTTTGGTGATGGTCTGCTTCGTGGCCAGCTTCAAGCTCGGCGGACGCCTCAGCGTGGTCTACCCGATGTACGCCAGCACCTTCATCTGGGGCGCGCTGATCGGCGTTTGGATTGAGAAGGAGCCCTGGAGTTGGATGCAGGTCGGGGGCGTGGCAACCATCGTCCTGGGCTGCATCCTTATCGCCGCTGGCGCGCCCAAGTGAGCTAGCTGGACGCCGAGATGAGCTGCTCAATGCGCTGGGTCCACCCTGGGAGCGTGTGGCCCTCGAGGCGGGCATCTTGGGGTCTTGGGCCCATTGAGGTGACCTCGGATACGCCGACCACGCGTTCTGGTGGCAGGCCCATCTTGGCGGCACAGGCCCGGGCAAAGTCCGCCCAAGTGGTCTGCTCCCCTCCCACCGCGTGGCTCACCCCTTGAGGCAGCGTCATCAGGTAGCCCGCCAGATCATCGGCCCAGGTGGGCTGAACGGGCCAGCGTTCCAGAGCTTGAACGGGACCGGCGCGGAGCAGCTCCGGCAAGCGTGATGGGAAGTTTCGCCCTTGGGGTCCAAAGAGCCATCCTGTGCGCACCACATGGCCACCGTGAGCCAGCACAGCGTCCTCTGCGGCGGCCTTTTGGTGCCCGTAGCGCATACGAGGACAGCGTGGGCTGCTCGGCCCATGGGGACCTGGCCCATCGAAGACATAGTTGGTGGACACCAGCCAGGTTGGGACCCGCTCTGCCAGGCGCTCGGCGGCCTCCACATTGACCCCCCAGTGCTCCGGTCCACAGGCATCCACACGGGTGAAGGCCGCACAGTGGATCACCGCACGCGGTCGATGGATCCGCAGCATCTCGTCCACCGCAGCGGGGTCCGTCACGTCCAGGTGGACACGGTCTTGGCCGACTGCCCCGATACGTAGAAGTGCGGATCCCAGCAATCCACCGGCCCCAGTGACCCAAATCTGCCCATGCAATGCGGATTTTTGCGGATTCACGGACATCCTCTTTGACAGGGTAGACCCCCAATCCCTAGCCTGGAGAGGTGACGGAGGCACCCGTGGGCACAGGTATCGTGCGGGGGCTGGCTTTTTGTGGCCGGCTTCTAGAGCTTGATGGACGACCTGCACCTGCTGGGCGGTACCGACTCAAGCTGGCTTTGCACGCCGACGGACGAATCGGACGCTCGAGCTGGAGCGAGGTTCAGGACCAGGTGGACGTCGACGCCCAAGGCATCTTCTCGGTGCTCCTGGGAAAAAACAACGCCATCGACGCCAAGCAATTCCACGAGCGGGCCCGCTGGGTCAGCGTCCGGCGGGTACAAGACGGCCAAGATGGGCCCGAGAACACCCCGCGGGTCTGCGTCTTGGGGACCTCGCTGCAGCTCGCGGACCAAGTCGCGCAGATCCAGCAGGCGCTGCAAGCCCACACCGAGATCTTGGAGCGCTACACCTCCGGACCCTCCACCCGAGCGCTGGCCAAGCGCCTGGATGCTCTGGAGTACAAGACCGATGAGCTCCAGTCGGGAGACCTGACAAGGATCCGGGAGCAGATCTCTGAGCTGCTCTCCCAGGCCGAGGCCACTCTGGACGAAGGTGGGCGACTGGACCAGATCGAGGACCGCTTGGAGGACCTAGACGGCCCAGACGGGGACATCATCGACGTGAACAAACGAATGGACGACATCGAGGCGCAGCTCAAGCCTGCCCGTCCCAGAAAGACGGGCCGCAAGAAAGCGGGGGGCTGAGCCGTACTCGAGCCACTGTGGATGACATGGATGGCGGCCCTTGGGCGCGGCCCTGGGCTGGATCAGAACAGTCTGGGTCAGAGCACATTTCTTCGCCGACGGTTAGCCCTTGACACCCCCTGACGGGACCCGATGCGGTGCCCTACTGGAGAGCCTTGAATGAAGCGACAGCCGGAACTGCCTGTCTGGGCCCAAGAACTTCGCCAGCGCTACCTCGCCGGCGAGGCCAGCCTCTTCCTGCTGCACGGCAACGTCCGTGACCTCTACCCCTGGGAAGAGTCCGACGGCACGGTGCGCTACGTCGCGCTGCGTGAGTTCCTGGAGCGCTTCCTGAGCCGCTCCAAAGACATCGTCTTCTACTACAACTGCTCCGAGGGCATCGAGTTCGCCGAGAAGGGCATGAGCGGGAAGTTCCGCCGCGCGGTCAACGCCAAGCGCACTCTGAAGGGCCAACCGGATCTCACCGGACAGCTCCCCGTGCTGCCCGGCGACGTGCTGCCCATGCTGGAGAACCTGGTCACCGATGTGTCCCAGAACGCCGGTGTGGTCGTGGACTACCTGGAGACCATCGTGCCTTCCGGAGACCTGAGTTTCATGTCCGACGTGGACAAGAGCAACCTGGTCTCCATGCAGCGCTGGGCCAGTGACCCTGCTCTCTTGGCCAGTGACAACCTGGTCATTCTGGTGACCGAGCAGATCACCGAAGTGCACCACAAGGTCACCTCGAGCGCCTCCCTCGCGGTCATCAAGATCCCGCTGCCCGACGCCGGGGAGCGCCTGCCCTTCGTGCGCCAACAAGGCAGCCGCCGGGTGACTCTGGAGATGCCCGAGGGCGATCTGGCCAAGATCACCGCGGGCCTTTCCCTGACCAACATCCGCGGTCTGTTTCGGGTGGCCCGTCAGACTGACGCGCCCATCACCTTCAAGACCGTCGCCAGGCGCAAGAAGGCCATCATCGAGACCGAGTGCGCCGGCTTGGTGGAGTTCGTCGATCCCGACCACGACTTCACCCATGTCGGTGGCATGGAGCGCATCAAGACCGACCTGATGCGCATCGCGGATGCCATCAAGAAGGGCCGCGCCAACCAGGTCCCCATGGGTCTGATCTTCGTGGGTCCCATGGGCACCGGCAAGACCTACCTGGCCGAGGCCTTCGCAGGCGAGTCCGGTCTGACCTGCCTGAAGTTCAAGAACTTCCGCGACAAGTACGTGGGCGAGACCGAAGCGAACCTGGAGCGCATCCTCTCCGTCATCGATGCCTTGGGCTACGTCTTGCTGCTCATCGACGAGGCCGATCGCACCCTGGGCAACTCCCCAGATGGCGACGGCGGCACCAGCTCCCGGGTCATCGCGCGCCTCAAGGAGTTCATGTCCGATACCAGCCACCGCGGCCGCGTGGTCATCGTGATGATGACCAACCGACCCGACAAGCTGGACACCGACCTGAAGCGGCCCGGTCGCTTTGACGTGAAGATCCCCTTCTTTTTCCCGGAAGAGGACAGCGAGCGCAAGCTCATCTTGGAGGCCCAGCTCCGCCGAAAGGCCTTCCCCTTGGACGAAGGGATCGACCTGGATCCGGTCGTCAAAGCCACCAACGGCTACTCGGCTGCCGAGCTGGAGGCCGTGCTCCTGGCGGCCGCTGGCTTTGCTAGCAACGAGGACCGGGAGAAGATCAGCCAAGAGGATCTGGAGACCGCTGCAGCGGACACCCTGCCCTCTCGCGACACCCGCATGCTGGAGTTCATGGAGATGCTCGCCGTCTTCGAGGCCAGCGCGCGTCGCATGCTGCCTGAGCGCTACCGAGAGATGCCTCTGGAAGAGGTTCATGCGAGCCTGGACAGGCTGCGAATCCAGCTCGGTCGGCGGGCCAACTAGGGCCTGCTCGCCGAGGCGGATCAGACCACAGGATCGTAGGTGCCCAGAAGGGCCCCACGTCCTTGACACTGGGGTCTCAACACCGTACATGCGACCAGCTTGTGCCCGGACCCTTCCTATAGAGGGGGCAGCCCATTCAGCGGCGCCGGGCCTATGGAGTTTTTCATGTACGCGATCATCGAGAGCGGGAGCAAGCAGTACCGCGTGGCAGTGGGCGAGACGATTACCGTCGACCGCCTCAACGCCGAAGAAGGTGCTGTGCTCAACTTGGACCGGGTTCTCCTGGTCAGCGGCGACGACGTCAAGGTCGGCGCCCCCACCGTGGACGGAGCTTCCGTCACTGCCAAGGTTGTGACCCACAGCCGCGGCGACAAGGTCACCACCTTCAAGTACAAGCCCCGTCAGCGCACCCGCGTTCGTCGTGGCTTCCGTTCTTCCCTGACTACCCTCGAGATCACCGCCATCAACGGCTGATCAGGAGACACTTCTCATGGCTCATAAAAAGGGACAGGGATCGACTCGTAACGGTCGTGACTCCAACCCACAGTACCGCGGCGTCAAAGTCGGTGACGGCCAGACCATCACCGCTGGCAGCATTCTGATGCGTCAGCTTGGAACTCAGTTCCACGCTGGTCAGAATGTTGGAACCGGTCGCGACTGGACTCTCTTCTCCAAGGTTGACGGACAGGTCAAGTTCGAGAAGCGCCGTGGTCGGCGCCTCATCTCGGTCTACCCTGCTGTCGAGACTGCAGAAGCCGCCAAGTAAACAGTGGCCGCTCCCTCGGGGAGCGTCTTCACTGACACTGGTATCAAAGCGCTCCCTCACGGGGGCGTTTTGACTTTTAGGCGATGCGCCCCCTCAAGGGGGCATCCTCGCCACCCAGCGACACGCTCCTTCTGGAGCTACATTCGCTGCCAAAGGTCCACCGGACGCCAAAATGCGCTTTGTCGACGAAGTAAAAATCACCTGCATCTCAGGCGAAGGCGGCAAAGGTTGTGCCTCCTTCCGACGGGAAAAGTTCATCCCCTACGGCGGACCGGACGGCGGTGACGGCGGACGCGGTGGAGACGTCATCCTGGTGGCTTCCGAGCGCTGCAACACCCTGGACCACCTCCGTGGGCGCCGCGTGTACAAGGCCAAGCCGGGCGAGCCGGGCCAGGGACAGAACAAGAACGGCCGCAAGGGCGCCTTCTTGGAAGTGATGGTCCCTGTGGGCACCATCGTGATGGACATCGAGTCCGAGGTCCAGCTGGCCGACCTGAGCAAGGTCGACCAGCGCGTCGTGCTCTGCAAGGGCGGAACAGGCGGCAAGGGCAACATCCACTTCAAGACCGCCAACATGCGCACGCCGACCAACGCGGGCCCAGGCGGACCTGCGGATGAGAAGTACGTGCGCTTGGAGCTCAAGCTCATCGCGGACGTGGGCCTGCTCGGCTTTCCCAACGCTGGAAAGAGCACGCTGATCTCCGCGGTCAGCAACGCCCGTCCCCGGGTCGCCGACTACCCCTTCACCACCCTGGTTCCGAACCTGGGTGTGGTCTCTCGGGGCTGGGAGGGCAGCTTCGTCATCGCTGACATCCCCGGTTTGGTCCAGGGCGCCAGTCAAGGCGTGGGCTTGGGTCATCGCTTCCTTCGCCACGTGGAGCGCTGCAGCTTCTTCCTTCACTTGGTCTCGGTCGCCCCTTGGGGCGAGCCTGTAGAGGACCCGGTTGAGCGTTGGCAGATGATCAACAAGGAGCTGGCCGACTTCTCCCCAGAGTTGGCGGAGCGGCCTCAGATCCTGGCTCTGACCAAGATCGACCTGGTAGACCCAGAGCTCCTCGCAGAGACCATCGCGGCCTTCAAGGCCCAAGGCATTGAGCCCATGCTCATCAGCTCGGTCACCAACAAGGGCCTCAAAGAGCTGATGGACGACTGCTGGCTCCGGGTTCAGGCCCTGCATGAGCCAGAAGACGAGGATGCTTAGTCTGCCTGTGCTCTCTCTTGGGGGAGTCTGGCTGGGGCTATCACTGGGCTGCTTTGGCCAGGGCCTGGAGCTCCCGGCCAACGACAAAGAGCTCCTGGCGGAGACCTCCCACACCCTCACCCTGGAGTCCTTGGACGCCTTGGGTCCGCACCGCGCGTTGATCCAGGCCACACGCAGCGACGCCGTTGGGGAGCAGTCCGAGGCGCTGGAGCTGATCTGGGGCGGCTGGGACACCTTCCAGGCGACCTGGGCTCGAAACGGTACCCCCACGCGCCGCACTTTGGTGCTCTACAACCAGGTCTGGGCCGGCAAGCTCAGCCGCATGAAGGAGTGGCCCGATTCCTCCCTGTACATCGGCGAGTTGGGCAGCAGCTGGGATGCCTACACCCGCGTCCTGTCCCCCTTCGCCGAGCGCATGGTCTTGGACTACACCGAGACCATCGAGCACGAGGGCAGAACGGCCTGGGTCTACCAAGTCAGCCTGGCCCCCGGAGCCGATCCCAAGCGCGGTTTGGTGCCCAAGAGCCTGAGCGGCACGGTCACCCTAGACCAGGCCACGGCCGTTCGTCTGAACACAGCGATTCAAGGCGTCTTGTGGGACGCCCAACTGGACTCCGAGCGTTTGGTCACCGTCAACATCTCTCGAAGCGAGATCGGGGTTTCCCCGGATCTGGCTCCACCCGCTCCCAGCAGTCAACGATAGGCCCGAGGCCTTTTTGCCCCTTGCCGTCCACCGCTCTGCCAAAGTAAGCTGACCTTGTGAAGCCCAACGCAACCACCTCGGCCCCCGCTACGTGCTAAGCCGTCGCCCTTGTGTCCACCGAGATCCACGCGATCACGGCCCTGGCCCAATTGGCTCACACCCAAGACAACCCCACGACAGCCCTGGCAGCCGATGCCGGGGGAGGTCCTTCTGAACCACGACACCGCCATCGCTCTCGCCATCGCATCCCTTGAAAAGAAGGCCCAGGACCCCGTTGTCCTGCACGTCGGCCCTCTGGTGCACTACTGCGGCCACTTCGTCATCGTGAACGGTGGAAGCGGCCGCCAGGTGCGGGCCATCGCCCAACACCTCAAGGATACGGCCAAGGAAATGGGGATCACCCCCCTCTCTACCGAAGGCCAGAGCACCGCAAAGTGGATGATCCTGGACCTTGGAGATGTGGTCATCCACATCTTCGACGCCAAGTCCCGTGGCTTCTACGACTTGGAGTCCCTCTGGGCCGATGCAGAAGTGGTGCCCGTTCCTGGCGTGGAGCGTGCCCCACAGTTCCCACAAGCTTCGGCTTAGACGAAGCTGCTGAAAGGCGCTGTAGTGGGCCCAAGGATGTCGCGCGGCTAGTGGTCCGTCACGACGCCCTTGGGGGGACAAGATGACACAGCACCGGAGCTGGGGCCTGACGGCCCTGGACTTGCTCCTGCCTACACCCTGCGCAGCCTGTGGTGGGGCCAGGACGGGCAACGCCCACTCCAGTGGCAGCTTGACCCTCTGCGCACCATGCCTTGCGGCCCTGCCCCACACCCTGGCGTGCTTGGACCCCACACCGCCCCTGCTTCGCGCAGCTTTTTGGTGGGAAGAGTACGACTCCCCCCTGGGAGCGGCCCTGCGTCGCGGCAAGTACCGACCGGACCACAGCACCCTGCGCACGCTCTCATTGGGCCTGGGACAGGCCGCCCGGGGTCGCTTGCCACCGGTGGACTGGGTCATAGCGGTCCCTCAGACACCGCAGGCCTGGCTCAAACGGGGCTTCTCCCCCGCACATGTGCTGGCCTCGGGGGTGGGAGAGAGCCTGGGATGTCCGGTGCACAGAGTGCTTCATCGCGGGTGGGGACAGGCACAGGCAGGACGATCTGCTCCAGAGCGCCAGGCGAACGTTCAGGGAGCGTTCTCTGCCCGTGTCGCGGTTCCAGACAAGCGCATCCTGCTGGTCGATGACACCGTGACAAGCGGTGCCACTGCGAGTGCCTGCGCGCAAGTTTTGCTGAACGCAGGGGCGAATCATGTCGTGCTCTTGGCGGCCACGCGAGCAGCCTAAGGGCCTTGAGATCGGTCATTTTCCCGAATTCAGGACAGTGCGTCCGAAATCCTACGACGTTGTCGCATGAATGGGCGGCCTTAGCTTCCGTCTATGGAGTTGGAAGGCAAGAGCCTGGCTCCCTCAGCAAATAGCTGGAACCCGGCACGGCTCTTGCAGACTAATCCAATGCACACCAAGTGCACGAGACAACCCACAGGAGCCCCCACCATGACCCAGACCACCACCGTCTCTCTCGCCGACCTGATTACAACCATCTACGACGAGTACCTCGCGCTCTACGGAGACAAGGAGCTGGCCTCCGTGGCCGCAGCAGCGACCATCAACGACATCCTGGCAGAGCGCGCACAGGCCCAGAACCAGCGCGCCCGCCAGTCTGAAGCCGCCTAAGGTCCTGGGTATGCGCTGACCCAGGGGGATACTTTCCTACCCAGGTCAAACAGCACCCATTCCCTGTGACGGCTTGTCTCAACACGGCGTCCATTCCAATTCGGGGTGGGCGCCGTGTGCCGTTGTGGGGTCATGGCCCAGTGTTTCGGATCTCAGGGGCGGCCTCTTTAGGCCCCTTGCGAAACAGCAACCAAAAAGTGCTCACCAGGCCGGCCAGGAGCAGCAATGCCCACGCAGGGCCACGCAAGAGCCACCCGCCCAAGCCAAAGAGTGTGCCGAAGACCGCCACCCAGCCCACGCCTACGCGCAACAGGAGCCCCGCTCCCTCCTCCTGCTCGAAGTTGAAGGGCTTCCAGAAACCTGGCGGCCGGGCGCTTTCTACAAATCGACGCAAGACGGTGAAATCGGTGAAGGGGCCGAAGAGCGCGACGGGCACCCAAGCGGCCAAACTCAAACCAGCGACCCAGAGGATTCGGGCGGTCTTGGAGATGGGCACATGCACAGGGTTGGCCCAACCCAAGAGGCTCTCCTGACCCAGGAACACGACCGTTGCTGCCACAAGCGAGGACACCACGAGCGCCGTGAGCTCCGCGTGAGCGTTGACCCGCCACCAGAGCCATCGGCCCAGCGCCACGCTGCCCAAGCCGCTGCCCAGGGTGATGATGAACAGCCACATGTCGGCGATGGAGTCCATCATCAGGCTCACGCCGGCGCCAGCGACCACCAGCAGCACTCCGCAGATCCGGCCAAAGCGCACCGAGTGCTTCTCATCGCCCCCAAAGCGCTCCCAGCCATCGCGCACCAGATAGCTGGCGCCCCAGTTCATGTGGGTGTCGATGGTGGACATAAAGGCCGCCAGGAGCGCCGCAATGGCTATCCCAAGCAGTCCGGTGGGGAGGCGCTCGACCATCAGCGTCGCGTACAGGGCCTCTCGGTCCTCTGGGCCGCCGTCCAAGGGCCAGATCACCAGAGCGGCCAAGGCCACCAAGATCCAAGGCCAAGGCCGAATCGCGTTGTGCAGCACCGCGAACCAAACGCTGGCCCGCTCCGCGTCCTGGGGGCTCTTGGAGGCACCCAAGCGCTGCACGATGTACCCGGAGCCTTCGGCCTGCTTCCACCACGCGACGGTCAGCAACACCGCGAAGAGGGAGACCGGCAGACCAGGCAGGTCACCTTGGGGCACGAATGACAGGATCTGACCACCCGTCTCCGGGTAGGTCTCGTGAATTCCGGCGACGAGCCCCGAGAGCCCACCGAGGTCCTGCACGACCACGACGGCCAGAGCGATGGAGCCCACCATGGCCAAGATGAGCTGCGCTACATCGGTGATGACCACCGAGCGCATGCCGCCCAGCAGGCTGTAGGTCGCCGCTAGGCCCATCAACCCAAAGGTCACCAGGGTGGGGTCCCAAGCTGGCAGCACCTCTCCGGCGATCTTGCGCATGGCCAGCGCCACCCAGCCCATCGTCAGCACATTCAGGAAGATGGCGCTGTACCCAGCCTTTACGGTGCGCAGCAGCGAGGCGATGGGCCCGGAGTAGCGGCGCTCGAGCACCTCAGCGTCCGTGACCACCTTCATGCGGCGCCAGAGCCGAGAGAAGACCACCGCGGCGATCACATGGGCGATGCCCACAGCCCACCAGATCCAGTTGCCGGCGATGCCACCGCTGGCCACCAGGCCGGTGATTGCAAGAGGCGTGTCAGCGGCGAAGGTCGTGGCCACCATCGAGGTGCCGGCCAACCACCACGGCAGGCTGCGCCCGGCCAGAAAGTAGTCCTCGCTGGAGCGAGAAGCCTTCCGCGTCACGGCGGCCCCCACGGCCAGAGAGCCGAGCAAATAGGCCAGAATGATGAGGGTGTCCGTCAACGCCACCGAGGGGTTCTCCTGAACCCCGTAGTAGCGCACTCGGAGCCGAAAACGCGCCACGGAGTCCGCAAGGATCCTTGGAGAGAGCCTCGGCGAGAGCCCCAGGGCATGGGCCCCCACGCGCCAGCCCTTTCCATTGAGTGCAAAAGGGTTTACGTGTCAATGGCTCACCTCAGTGCCTGTCTCTTATACACATCTCCGAGCCCACGAGACGCTACGCTATCTCGT
>OJHJ01000418.1_pt1 | contig 16080 bp, 13 predicted proteins | sample 1595201 | NCBI WGS metagenome assembly OJHJ01 (sample SAMN05416832, study PRJEB24817) | seawater metagenome | isolation source: Sea water | place: Canada:Atlantic | collected 2013-07 | reverse complement strand
ATCTACACTAGATCGCTCGTCGGCAGCGTCAGATGTGTATAAGAGACAGTCCGTAACCAACAGCTTTTCGATCCGGCGCGCCTTCATCAGGCTGATCGCCTCGTCGCGGTCGGCGGGCTCTTGCAGCAGCGCCAGATTGTCGGAGGACATCATCAGGCGCACCGGCGTGGCATCATCAGAGGCAAAGCGCATATCGCGGTTCGTCACAATGCCCACAACGCGGCCTGCGTCATCAACAACGGGGAAGCCCGTGACACGGTAGCGTTCCTGTAGCGCCTTGGCATCGGCCAGCGTCTGGTCGGGGCGCAGGGTGATCGGGTTGTAGACGATGCCGGATTCAAACCGTTTGACGCGGCGCACTTCCTTGGACTGTTCGTCGATCGTGAGGTTGCGGTGAATGACCCCCATGCCCCCCGCCTGCGCCATGGCAATCGCCATGCGGCTTTCGGTGACCGTATCCATCGCAGAGCTGAGCAGCGGAATGTTCAGCGCGATCGATTTGGTAACGCGGGTCCGCGTGTCAGCCGTAGACGGCAACACGTTGGATGCCGCAGGCACCAGTAGTACATCATCAAAGGTCAGAGCCTCACGAATCTCCATTTTGCACCTCGGCTTGCATGGGTTCATTTGGCGGTTTCATATTTCATGGATGGGTTTGATTGGAAAGACCCATTTGCACGCTAACTGCATTGCTTGACGCGCATACGTGATCCGCGCAGCCGCTGTCATGGGGGTACAGGGGCACAGACAGGCGCAGATGGCAGGAATTATGCCGCATCGCGGCTTTCACCTGCCGCCTGCTTCGCTATGGTGCGCCAAAGTGTTGAGGATAAAGATAGATGAGCAACGATCCCCTAGTGGTATTCACGCCTTCGGGCAAACGCGGTCACTTTGCCAAGGGCACGCCGGTGCTCACGGCGGCGCGGCAGTTGGGCGTTGATCTGGATTCCGTCTGCGGCGGGCGTGGCATCTGTTCGAAATGTCAGGTCTCGCCCGGATATGGGCAATTCTCGAAGCATGGGGTCACCGTGGCAACGGATGCGCTGTCCGAATGGAACAGCGTCGAACAACGCTACAAGGACAAGCGCGGTCTGATTGATGGCCGCCGTCTGGGCTGTCAGGCGCAGATCATGGGCGACGTGGTGATCGATGTGCCCGCCGAAAGCCAGGTGCACAAACAGGTGGTCCGCAAACGTGCCGAGGCGCGCGATATCGTGCTCAACCCGTCGACCAAGCTCTTTTACGTCGAGGTGCAGGAACCCGACATGCACGACCCCTCGGGCGATCTGGAGAGGCTCTGCGACGCCTTGCGCGATCAGTGGCAGCTAGAAAATGTCACCGCCGACCTGCAAATCCTGCAAACGCTGCAACCTGCCCTGCGCAAGGGCGCGTGGAAAGTCACCGTCGCCGTGCATTTGGGCGATGATGAGAACCCGGCCCGCATCATGCATCTTTGGCCCGGCTTCTACGAAGGCTCACTTTACGGGCTGGCGGTCGATCTGGGCTCCACCACCATCGCGGCGCATCTGTGCGACCTGCAAACCGGAGAGGTCGTGGCCTCTTCCGGCGTGATGAACCCGCAGATCCGCTTTGGCGAAGACCTGATGAGCCGCGTCAGCTATTCGATGATGAACGAAGGCGGCGCGGCAGAGATGACCCGCGCGGTCCGTGCCGGTATGAACACATTGTTCGATGAAATCAGCACCGAGGGCGGCATCGACAAGGGCATGATCGTGGATGCGGTGTTTGTCTGCAATCCGGTCATGCACCACCTGTTTCTGGGCATCGACCCGTTCGAGCTGGGGCAAGCGCCCTTTGCGCTGGCCACGTCAAACGCGCTGCGTCTGCGCGCCATGGACCTGAACCTGAACATCCACCCCTCTGCCCGCGTCTATCTGCTGCCTTGCATTGCGGGCCATGTGGGCGCGGATGCCGCCGCTGTCGCCCTGTCGGAAGCCCCCGATAAATCCGACGATCTGGTACTGGTGGTCGATGTGGGCACCAACGCCGAAATCCTGCTGGGCAACCGCGATAAAGTGCTCGCCTGTTCGTCCCCCACCGGTCCCGCCTTCGAGGGGGCGCAGATCAGCAGCGGCCAGCGCGCCGCCCCCGGCGCGATCGAACGGGTAGAGATTGACCCCGTTACCAAGATCGCCCGGTTCAAGGTGATCGGCAGCGACCTGTGGTCCGACGACCCCGCTTTCCTATCCGAGATCGGTGCCAGCGGCGTGACCGGCATCTGCGGCTCGGGCATCATTGAAATGGTCGCTGAAATGCGCATCCACGGGATCGTCGACGCCCCCGGCCTGATCGGCACGGCTGAACAAACCGGATCGGCCAATGTCTTTGCCGACGGGCGCACCAATTCCTATCTGGTCTATGATGGCACCGCCGATGGTGGCCCGCGCATCACCGTGACCAACCGCGACATCCGCGAAATCCAGATGGCCAAGGCAGCACTTTATTCCGGCGCGCGGTTGCTGATGGATAAATTCGGGGTCGATCACGTGGACCGCGTTGTGCTGGCCGGTGCCTTTGGCGCCCATATCAGCCCCAAGCACGCGATGATCCTCGGCATGATCCCCGACGCCCCGCTCGACAAGGTGACATCCGCCGGGAACGCCGCAGGCACCGGCGCGCGCATAGCCCTGCTCAACACCTCCAGCCGCGCCGAGATCGAAGAGACGGTGCGCAACATTCACAAGATCGAGACCGCCATCGAACCCCGCTTCCAAGAGCATTTCGTCAACGCCTCTGCCATCCCCAACGCGGTAGAGCCCTTCCCGATCCTCAACAGCATCGTCACCCTCCCGACCGAGACCTTCAACACCGGCGGCGACAGCTCCGGCGGCACCCGCCGCCGCCGCCGCCGCTAAGGTCTGCCCGCAACCATCGGCAAAGGGCGCGTCAGGCAAAAACCCCGCTTGACGCACTCGCCACATCGGATTAAGTCACCTCACGGCGCGCGGGTATGGTGAAAAGGTATCACGGCAGCTTCCCAAGCTTTAGTTACGAGTTCGATTCTCGTTACCCGCTCCAACATTCCCTAAAATTCATCTCAATCCTTTTCGGGGATCGCGGCATGTCTCGCCGCCAAGGGCCGTTTGTCGATCATCGCCCTTGGCCCGACCGGTAGCATTCCGCCGTGCTTTGCGGCAGTATCTCTTTCGTAGCTTTGCCATGTTGCCCGAAAGGATACGCCAGATGTTGAAATACGTGTTCTTTTCGCTGCTGTTGATCCCGGCAATGGCCACCGCTGAAAAAGTAGGCCCTGCATCAGAGCTTCTGCCGGAATGCACCGCGCCGCAGACAGATCCGAACGCCGTGCATCGATGTTTGTTTGCAATGGGCGATCAGGTGGAGCGTGACATGGTGCGCGCCTATCTCGATGCCCAAGCGGCGCTGGCTGCGTTTGATCAGGCGTTTTCTCGAAAGGCCGATGCCTCGGCGAGCGCGTTGCTGCAAAGCTCTCAGATCGCATTTGAAGAATACCGCAAATATCACTGCGCGTTTCCCGAACGCTTGTCGTTGGGGGGAACGGCCGCGATCAATGTGACGCTGAGCTGCCGGATAGACCTGACGCGATCGCGCATTGAGCAGTTGCAAGACTACGCCACCGCACGCTGACGCCACCGACCCTTTGGCGCGTTACCGTGCGATGACGATATCGGCGCGCAGACCGCCCAGAGTGTCCGAACTGCCCAACCGCAGCACGCCGCCATGCGCGCGGGCGATGTCGGTCGCGATAGCAAGGCCAAGACCCACGCCGCCGCTGCCACTGTTCTGATTGCGCGCGGGGTCAAGCCGCGAGAACGGGCGCACGGCCTCGATGCGGCGATCCTCGGGGATGCCGGGGCCGTCGTCCTCTACCCTGATCCGCAGGGTTTTATCCGTCAGCAGCACAGATACCTCGGCCCGCGCCCCATAGCGCACCCCGTTCGAAATCAGGTTATCCACCGCGCGCAAAATCGCCATGCGGCGCAGCCGGACGGTGCCGGTGCCATCGCCTTCGGGTGGGAGCAAGGTCACATTGCGACCAGCGCGTTGCGCATCCTCGACCGCGGTCTGCATCAGGGCGTGCGGGTCCAGGGGTTCGGCCTCCCCCTCTGCGGTGCCTTTGGCGAAATCAAGGAAGGCATCCAGCATGCCTTGCATATCATCGACGTCCTGCAACAGCGGCTCCGCATCGTCTTCGTCGATCATCGACAGGCCAAGCCGCATCCGCGTCAAGGGCGTGCGCAGGTCATGGCTGACCCCCGACAACATCAAGGTGCGCTGTTCAATCTGCCGCTCGATCCGTGCGCGCATATCGACAAAGGCCGCCCCCGCCGCACGCACCTCGACAGCGCCTGTCGGGGTATATGGCACGTGACGCCCGCGGCCAAAGGCTTCGGCTGCGCGGGCAAGCCGCTTGATCGGGCGCAGCTGGTTGCGCAGGTAAACGAAGGATATCAACGTCATGACAAAGCCGAAGCTGAAGGTATAAACAAACAGCTGATGCGGGTTCTGCGCCGAGATCCTGCGCCTCTCGAACTGGAGATCAAGCGGGCCAAAGCGCGACTGCACATAAAGATGCACCCCCGTGGGCCGCGTCAGATCAAGGCTCAGGAAGGATGGCAGATACTCATCGAACCGCGCCACCATCACCCGACCGGAATAATCATACCACGACATCCGGTTGCGCGTGGGCACCTCGCTGGCTGACACAGGCGTCACCCCCATGTCCAGCGCGGCCAGCCGATCTTGCACCGTGGCCGGCACGGCAGCGGCGGAGGGGGCATCATCGACCACCTGCATGACCAGTTCGACCTCGCGCAGGACCGTGTCGGTCATCTGGTTGGTGACCCCCTCATAGTTCCGCTGTGCAAAGATCACGGTCATCACGAGCTGCAAGATCACCACCGGCAAAAGCAGGATCAGGGCAGCGCGCCCATAGATGCCGCGGGGCATATATCGTTTGAGCCAGACGAAGAACATGGGATAGACCTTAGCCAGCCCCCTGCCCCAGCGAAAGGCCAAACCATGCTGCCCCCTGACGACTTCGACCCCGCCATCGGTATTGCCGAGATCTTGGAACCGGGCCTGCGCCGCATCGTGGCCGACAACCCCTCGCCCATGACCTACCGTGGCACGAATACCTATCTGCTGGGCACGCGCGGCATCGCCGTGATCGACCCCGGCCCCGCGTCGCCGCGGCACCTGCAAGCGATACGCGATGCCATCGGACCCGACCAGCACATCAGCCACATCATCGTAACCCATACGCATCTGGACCATTCGCCCCTCGCGCGCGACCTTGCCCGTGCCTGCGGCGCGCCGATACTGGCCTTTGGCGACGCGTTTTCTGGCCGCTCTGCGGTGATGCAACAACTGGCCGCCGTGTCCGATATTGGCGGCGGCGAAGGCATTGATGCAGAGTTCATCCCCGATCGCCCCCTAACTCACGGAGAGACCATCGCCGGCGACGACTGGACGCTGAGCGTGATTCACACCCCCGGCCATATTGGTAACCACATCAGCCTTGGCTGGAATGACGCCTGTTTCACCGCGGATCACGTCATGGGCTGGGCCAGCTCGCTGGTGTCGCCGCCGGATGGGGATCTGACCGATTTCATGGCCTCTTGTGCCGAACTGCAAAAAAACGACTGGCGGGTGTTCTATCCGGGTCATGGCGCTGCGGTGACCGACCCTGCGGCAAGGCTCGACTGGCTGGTGTCGCACCGCCTCTCGCGCGAGGCTGATATCCTGCGTGCCCTCGACCAAGCCCCCGCCACCGCCGCGCAACTTGCCGCCGCGATCTACACCGAAACCCCGCCTGCGCTACTGGGTGCCGCGACCCGCAACGTCCTTGCGCATCTGATTGACCTTGCAGGCAAAAACCGCGTCGCCCCGGTTGAATCCCTCTCTGCGACAGCCACCTTTCGCCGGGTCTGAAAATCTTTTGAAAAAATCTGGAAAAAAGTGGCGAAACCCTCTGGACGCCGGAAATTACCATAGCTATACGGTGCAGACCGTTCCGACGTAGCTCAGCGGTAGAGCAGTTGACTGTTAATCAATTGGTCGTAGGTTCGATCCCTACCGTCGGAGCCAACTTCCCCTTAGGTGGTTGGCGGTAAACGAAAAAGCGCTCCTTCGGGGGCGCTTTTCGCGTTCTGGGGGCCTGCGTGGCACATCCTTTGCGTTTTAGCTGATGGGGTGCCTCCCTCACGCGAAACGCTGCGCAGAACGGCGCGATGCGCAGGGGCGCGGCGCGGTGGGAAAAGGAACAAATTTCGGGAAATATGGGCAACGGTGCCAAACGGATGTGAATCAGCCGCAGGCACTTGGTTTGTCGGAACGGGCGGGCGCGATGACTGCGCCCGCCCGATCTGTTTTTAGGACTTCATCGCGGCAAGCACAGCATCGCCGGTGATCGGCAGGTGACGCACGCGCGCGCCCGTCGCGTTGAAGATCGCGTTGGCAATCGCGGGTGCGATCACGGTGGTGCCGGGCTCGCCCAGACCAACGGGTACTTCGGTGCTTTCGACAAAGTCGATTTCAAGCTCGGGCACATCGGCCAGACGCAGTGGCGTATAGGCCCCGAGGTTCAGGTCGATGACGTTGCCGTTCTCGATCCTTGTACCTTCATGCAGCGCCATCGACAGCCCCCAAAGGGCCGCACCTTCGCATTGCGCGCGCGCCCCGTCGGGGTCCACCACGGTGCCGCAGTCAAACGCCAGCCACATCTTCTGGACATCGACCTCGCCCGTTTCAGGATCAACCGCCAGCTTGACCGCCGCCGCTGTCCAGGTCGGCATGCTGCGCGACTGGCCATAGGTGGTGGCAATACCGATTGCGGTGCCCTCGGGCAGCTCTGCACTGCCATAGCCCGACATCTCTGCCACGCGCTGCAAAACAGCGGCCTGACGCGATGCCCCACCAACCGCATTGGGCGCAGAGCCCGCGTTGATACCTTCGGCCTTCAGGTGATCCAGACGGAACTGCAACGGATCCGCACCGACTTTATGCGCCGCTTCATCCATGAAGCTTTCCACAGCAAAGTTGGTCCAGCCCGGTCCGACAGACCGCAGCCAACCGGGACGGAAGGTCGCATTCGCCAGATCGTTCGAGATCGCCCGCACCTGATGCGCACCCACCGTGTACCAGTGATCGGCACCATCGATGGCAAAGGGGTCATAGGGTTCTTCGTTGACACCTTTAGGCATGAAACCCGGTGCCATCACCTGCGTCGGCCAACCGGCTGCGGCGTGGTGTTCCATACCTGTGACCGATTTGGCATCATCGAACGCCATGCGCAGTTTTTGCACGGACGGCGACCGGATGCTGTCGAACTGCGCGTCTTCCTCGCGCGAGAACACCAGCTTGACCGGCTTGCCGACAGCTTTCGAGGCAAGCGCTGCGGGCACGATATAGTCACCGTTCAGGCGACGGCCAAAGCCCCCACCCAGCATATAGCTGCGCATCACGATCTTATCGGCGGGCACTTCCAAAGCGGCGGCCAGCGTGGGTAGGATCAGCGATTGCCACTGGTTGCCCGCGTGAGTTTCCCAAACACCATCGGCGTTCTGGAAGACCGTGGCGTTCACCGGCTCCATCTGGAAGTGCAGCACGGATTGCGTGGTGTATTCGGCTTCGAGCATGTCGGCGGCGGCATCAAAGGCAGCGGTCGTGTCGGGCTGCTCTGTGTGCAGGATCGACCCTTCCTCGCCCTGGATCAGCTCGCGCGAGCGCGCCTGGATATCCTCTTCCGAGACATTCGCCGTCTCGCCCGAGGTCCAGTCGACGCTGATCTCGTAGGTCGCCGTGCGCGCGGCGTGCAGCGTTTTGCCCAGCACCACAACCCAACCCGGCACGGTGCCCGACGGGTCGTCGATCACCACGGTTTCAAGGTAACCCTTGATGTCCTTGGCACCGCTATCGTCCACGGCATTCACCTTGGAGCCATAGCGCGTCGGGGGCAGCATCGGCACGCCGTACACCATCCCGTCGACCTTGGCATCCAGACCATAGATCGCCTGACCCGTGGTTTTCGTATCCAGATCAAGCGGATGCACGTCCTGGCCCACAAGGCGCAGGTCAGCGTGGGGTTTCAGCGGCAGCGCTGCCAGCTCTTCTTCGGTGAAGCTGCGGTCAAGACCATCGGCCACCAGATCACCATAGCTGATGGTTTGCGTGCCATCGGTCACCGCACCGTCGCGTGCGGTCAGACCCGAGGCATCAACGCCCCACTTTGCCGCTGCGGCTTCGATCAAGGCGGTCCGGCCAGCGGCCCCCGCTTGACGGTAGACAGGCCAGCTTTGCCAGATCGACCAGCTGCCGCCGGTGACCATCAGGCCCCATTTCTCGGCCGTATCGACATGGGTGATGTGTACGTTTTCCCATGCGACTTCCAGCTCGTCCGCCAGAATACGCGCGATGGCGGTGCCGACGTGTTGGCCCATCTCGGCGCGGATGATGTTGACGTTGACCTGACCGTCGGCGTCGATCCAGTACCACATCGACGGCTCGAACGTGTCGCCATTGGGCGTGACCGGCGTGCCATCCGGCACCGCAGGGTTCATTGCGGCGTTCGATGCCTGCGGGAAGCCGAATGCAACGCCAACGGCCGTCATGGAGACAAGGAACCCACGGCGGGTCATCTGGGGTTGCGTCTCTGCGCCTGTGAGGCGGGAAATCAAATTAGCCATTGTCGGAGCCTCCCATAGCGGTGGCGGCATCGCGCACGGCTTGACGGATTCGGGGATATGTCATGCAGCGGCACAGGTTGCCGGTCATCACCGCGTCGATGTCGTCATCGCTGGGGTTGGGCGTGTCTTTCAGCAGCGACGCTGCCTGCATGATCTGACCCGACTGGCAATAGCCGCACTGGGGCACGCGCAGGTTCCGCCACGCTTCTTGCACTGGGTGATTGCCGTTTTCGTCCAGCCCTTCGATGGTGGTGACCTTCAAGCCCTCGACATCCGAAAGATAGGTGATGCAGGACCGTGTGGCCGTCCCATCGATATGCACGGTACATGCGCCACAGGCGCCGATGCCACAGCCGAACTTGGTGCCGGTCAGTCCGATCTCGTCACGGATCGCCCACAACAGGGGCGTATCCGGCTCAGCGTCGACAGAGACCTGCCGTCCGTTCAATTCGAATTCAATCATTAAGTCGTTGTCCTTGGGTAATTTTTGCCTAGGGCGGAGGGCGCGTATAACAGCGTGGTTTCGAACTGGTCAACATAGGTTTCATGGCACCCTTTGACAGGTCTGGACCAAGATGATCACGGGATTGTCAGACGTCCGTGCGCGATACGCGTTTGATGATCTTACACGGAAAGCGCGCTTGGCGAAAGAATATTTCGCCACCCCTCACACACGCATGATTTTCCACAGCGCAGTCTCGCCTTGTTTATCCAGTCACCGGCAGGTACTGCCCCCCATCACCAGACTGTACAGGACAGTCCGGTCATCAAGGGTCCGGCAACGTCATGGCGCAAAATTCTCTGATCTACAAAGTCGAGCTTTCGGTCTCGGACATGGATCGCCACTACTACGATACGCACAAGCTGACCGTGGCCAAACACCCGTCGGAAACCGATGAACGTCTGATGGTGCGCCTGCTGGCCTTTGCCCTGAACGCGCATGAGCACCTTGAGATGACAAAGGGCCTGTCGACCGATGATGAACCCGATATCTGGCAAAAAAGCCTGAGCGACGAGATCGACGTTTGGGTGGCTCTCGGCCTGCCAAGTGAAAAGATCATCCGGCAGTCCTGCAACAAATCCGCGCGGGTCGTGATCTATCCTTATGGCGGCAAAACCGCAGAGGTCTGGTGGGACAAGGTCCGCAGCGGCACCGCCCGTTTCGACAAGCTCGAGGTCGTCAATCTGGCAGAGCATGACACCGCGGCGCTGGCAAAGCTGGCCAGCCGCGCGATGAAGCTTGGCGTGCATATTCAGGACGGTGACGTGATGGTCAGCGTCGATGACAGCGTCGTCTACCTGACGCCCCAGACGTGGAAAGACGCGGGCTGACGCGCCACTGGCGTAGGGGGTGACCCCTCGCCAGCGCGCATTTAAGCGAAACTTGTGCCGCTACTGCATGGAGTGGAAGCCGACCATATTGCCCTCGGTATCCTGACACACGAGGATCCAGCCAAACTCACCGATGGATGTTTTCGGCTGCGCGACGCTGCCGCCCGCGCTGGTCGCGCGTTCCTCTTGGGTGGCGCAATCCTCGACCATGAAATAGACAATCGTGCCTCCGACCCCTGGCCCCGCATAAGGCGCTTTGGTCAGCGCGCCCCCCGCGCCATAGGCTGTCATCTCGGTCGGGAAGCTCATCATCTGCATCTCACCGCTGGGGTCTGGCATCGGCTCCAGCTTGGTGTCGAGCATGGCTTCGTAGAACCCGACCGCCCGATCAAGGTCGTCCACATAGATATCGAACCATCCTACGGCATTCATCTTGGTCATTTCCTATCCCTTTCAAATGTTTGGTCTTGTCGTAAAATCGAATTGCCCCGCCGCTCAGACCGCAGTGGACGCATCAATGCGCCGCTCAAGATGCCAGATCTTCGATACAATCTGCCAGCCCTGCGCGCCCTTCACGAAACCAAGGTGATCGACGAAGACATTGTCATGGGCGCGGATGCGGATTTTCACCGTTGCACTCAGCGGCGACAGCATGTCGATCATCAACACCTCGGCCTCGCGCGGTTGCCCGATGCTGGCAGGAGAGACGCGGGCCCCGACATCGCGGCTGAAACTGTCTATCGGCTCTACAAAGACCGTCCCATTGTCGCCGTCAAACAGGCTTGAGCTCGGGTGGAACACGGCATTCAGCTTGTCGGTGTCACACTCGTGTATCGCGTCAAAATAGGTCTCTATCGCGCTCAGCAGGTCAGGGTGCAGGGTCATGTCAAACCTCCGGTATGTGTTGCTGATCCAAGATTGCCATTTCTGCGAAACCCGCGATACTGGCTATATTGACAAGCTTCGGTCGGATTCTGCCAAAATGTCCCAAATTGCGCCCCGAAACGCCCCCTTGGTCTGTGCGCTTGCCTATGACGGGCTGTGCACCTTCGAATTCGGCATCGCGGTAGAGCTTTTCGCCCTGCCCCGACCCGAATTCGCGGATTGGTACCGATATGCGACCGTTAAGGCCGAACCCGGTCCGATCCGCGCCACGGGCGGCATCACGATCGAGGCGCAGGACGATCTTGATCTGCTGCGGCAAGCCAGCCTGATCATCGTGCCCGGCTGGCGCGGTGCCGATGCCCCTGTCCCGCCCGCGCTATGCGCCGCCCTGCAAGACGCCTATGCCCAAGGCGCGCGGATCGCGTCGATCTGTTCAGGTGTCTTTGTCTTGGCCGCGGCGGGGCTGCTGACAGGCAAAAGCGCCACAACCCATTGGCGATACACCGATAAGTTGGCCGCGCGCTACCCTGACATATCCGTGGACCCTGATGTGTTATTCGTGGAAGACGACAGGGTTTTCACCTCGGCCGGATCAGCGGCGGGGCTGGATCTGGGGCTGCATATCATTCGGCAGGATCACGGCGCGCAGGTCGCTGCGTCTGTTGCCCGACGGCTTGTCCTTCCTGCACAACGCGATGGCGGGCAGCGTCAGTTCGTGCCCCGCCCCGAGCCCAAGGCGCGGATGGGGTCGGATCTTGCAGCGCTACAGGATATGATCCGCGCCACACTCGACGAGGACTGGCCGATGGCGCGTATGGCACAAACCGCCGCGACCAGCGGGCGCACGCTTGCCCGCCGGTTCCGCGAAGAGACAGGCGACACCCCCCTCAACTGGCTCAAGCTTGAACGGGTTTCCCGCGCCGCTGAACTGCTGGAAAATAGCGCCATCCCGCTGGCCGATATATCAGACGTTTGCGGCTTCGGCTCGGCCGAGAGTTTTCGCCGCGATTTCCGTAGATTGATGGGCGTCCCTCCGATCCGGTATCGCGAAAGGTTCGGGGCTGCCGCCTAGCCCCGAACCCTACGCTCGATTTCCCGCACCGCCCGTACAAACGCGGCTACACTGCACCCGTCGCGTTTGTTAGGGCTTTGACGTAGCATACCAGAAAACCCCGAAGCAGAAGGCGTCGCGTTTTATGTTGACCAATAGTGATCTTGTGGAACTGACCGAATTTCGCCGCGCGCTGCACCGCCATCCCGAAGTCTCTGGCGAAGAGGTAGAGACCGCAAAGACCATCGCTATTGCGCTAAAGCCACTGTCGCCCACCCGCATCCTGACAGGTCTTGGGGGGCACGGCGTCGCGGCGGTGTTTGACAGCGGCACGGCTGGCCCGACGGTCCTGTTCCGCGCCGAGCTTGACGCCCTGCCGATAGAAGAACGCAACAGCGATATCGACTGGCTGTCCGAGGTCGCGGGCAAAAGCCACGTGTGCGGCCACGATGGTCATATGACGATGCTGCTGGCTTTGGGGCGCATGATCGCGCGCAAACCGGTTGCCACGGGGCGCGTGGTGCTGATGTTCCAACCCGCGGAAGAAGACGGCAGCGGGGCCAAAGCGGTGGTCAGCGACCCCGCATTCGATGCGATCAAACCGGATTGGGCCTTTGCGATCCACAATGAACCGGGCAGCCCCTTCGGCTTTGTCTCCACCCGCGTGGGGCTGATCAACTGCGCGTCGATGGGGCTCAAGGTCAAGCTCAGCGGGAAAACGGCCCATGCCGCCGACCCGCAAGACGGGGTATCGCCCGCGCTCGCGGTGGCACGGCTTATCCCCGCGCTGGATGATCTGGGCCACGGCGACGGCGGCCCGCGCAACGACGACTTCCGGCTGGTCACCGTCACCCACGCCACTATAGGAGAGCCGACTTTCGGCATCGCGCCGGGCGCGGCAGAGGTGTTTGCCACCCTGCGCACCGCCGGCGATGCGGGGCTGGAAAACCTTGAGGCCGCCGCGCGCGATCTCGCATCAACGATTGCCGCTGAATACGGTCTTGGCGTCTCTTTCGAGGTGCATGACCATTTCGCCGCTTCGATCAACGACGCAGACGCCTATGCCGTAGCGACCAAAGCGATGGAGGCGATCGGCGTGCCTTTTGGCGAGGAAAACGTACCCATGCGCGCCTCTGAGGATTTCGGCGTATTCGGCTGGGGGGCCAAAGCCGCGATGCTGTGTCTCGGACCGGGGGAGGATCACGCGGCCCTGCACAACCCCGACTATGACTTCCCCGATGACCTTATCCCCATCGGCAGCGGGATCTTTGACCGCATCGCCCGAGATCTTCTGGGGACGGCGTAACCCGCCCCCTTCTGAACGCGCCGCCCAAGCCCGCTAGTCCTGCGTCGCCAGCAAATCGGTGATCAGCGCATAGGTCGCACGGACCCGCGCCTCGTTCGGGTAGTTGCGGTTGGCAAGCACAACGATCCCAAGGTCTTGCCCCGGTAGCAGCGCGACATACCCGCCGAACCCGTTGGTCGCGCCGGTCTTGTTCAGGATCACATCGCGCTGCGGCGGCAACGGTGGGGTCAGGCGGGTCGCGGGCTGGGGCGACAGGATAAAGTCATAACCGTTGCCCGCCTCCATCCTGGCGACATCGACAGGCCAAGGGTACTGTTCCCATATCATGTCTTGGGTGTAATAGGCCGTCTCTGCCTGCCCCTGCCGTGTGCGTTCAAGCGCTGCGGTCAGCGCGGGATCTGCCCCGCCGCGGCCCAGCTCCAGATCCAGCAGGCGCAGCATATCGCGGGCGGTCGATTTCACCCCATAGGCTTCATCTGCCAACACGCCGGGGTTAACGCGAATGGGCGCATCCGTCTTGCGGTCATAGCCAAAGGCATAGCGATCCATCGCGTCATCCGGCACGTCGACATAGGTGCTGCCAAGCCCCATCGCGGGAAACAGCACATCCTCCGCCGCTTGGGCAAAGGACATACCCATGGTCTGTGCCGTGATATGCCCCAGCAAGCCGATGCTGACGTTGGAATAGCTGCGTGTCCCCGGTTGCGGCGGTTGCCAGCTCTCTAGCCAGCGGATCAGCTCGGGCACATTGCCCACCTCGCCGGGAACCTGAAGCGGCAAGCCACCGGTGACATGGGTGGACAGATCAACCAGCCTTATCGCGCCGAAAGCGGCCCCCTCAAGCTGGGGTATGCTGTCCGACACAGGCGCATCCAGATCAAGCATACCGCGGTCTTCTGCCAATGCGGCCAACGTCGCGGTGAAAATCTTGCTGATCGACCCGAGTTCAAAGATCGTATCCGGCGTCGCCGCGACATTGCCTTTGCGCGCCGCCACACCCGTCGCATAGAAGCTATGCTGCCCCTGCCAGGTGATGCCCACGACCAATCCGGGGATTCGATACTGCTCGATTACCGGCGCAAAGCTGGCACCTGCGATCTCGACAATCTGCTCGCTCGTTGCGCCTTGTGCGAACAACGACGCGGGAAGAGCAAAGGGGACCGACAGCACGACTGCCAGCGCGAGGTTGGGGAATTTCATATCTGCTTCGACCTATTCATGGGTGTTGCCGACGTCATTAAGCGGCACGCCTTCAACGCACAAATGCGAAAATGCGCGGAGGGACCGATGCGTGCCCCGCCGCTTGCCGCTTTCGCAGTAATTTCCCTTGGCTTCCCGGCTTGGCCCGCTACCTTGATCCCCAAGTTGTACAAACCAGTCACTTTTTACGCCAAGGAGCCTGCATCTCATGAAAAATTCCCTTCGTATCACCGTATCCGCCGCGACCCTTACCGTAGCACTCGCCTCGGCCGCAGCCGCCGACATCACCGTATCGTCCAAGATCGACACAGAAGGCGGGCTGTTGGGCAATGTCATCGCCCTTGCGCTCGAGGACGCGGGCTTGCCTGTCGAACGCCGCCTGCAACTGGGCGGCACGCAGGTTGTCCGCGAGGCGCTGCTGTCCGGCCAGATCGACATTTACCCCGAATACACCGGCAACGCGGCCTTCTTCTTTAACGAAGCAGACAGCGACGTGTGGAAAGACGCCGAAGCCGCACACGCCCGCGCGGCCGAGCTTGACGCCGCGCAAAACGATGTCACATGGCTGACCTCGGCCCCTGCCAATAACACATGGGCCATCGCGGTGACCGGCCCCGTGGCGCAAGACAACAACCTGACCACCATGTCCGATTTCGGCGCATGGGTCGCGCAGGGCGGCACGGTCAAGCTCGCGGCCTCGACCGAGTTTGTGTCCTCCCCCGCGGTGCTGCCCGCGATGCAGGACACCTACGGGTTTGAACTGAACGCGGACCAGACGGTGATCCTGTCCGGCGGCGATACAGCGGCCACGATCCAGGCCGCCGCACGGGGCACATCGGGTGTGAACGCCGCGATGGTCTATGGCACCGACGGCGGTGTCGGTGCCACAGGTCTGGTGGTGATGGAGGATGACAAAGGCGTGCAGCCCGTCTACGAGCCCGCCCCCATCGTCCGCGCCGAGGTACTGGCCGAATACCCGTCGATCCCCGAGGTGCTGAACCCCATTTTCGAGGGGTTGGACATGGCGACGCTGCAAAAGCTCAACGGGCGGATTCAGGTTGGCGGTGAACCGGCAGAGGCCGTGGCCCGTGATTACCTCACCCAAGCCGGGGTGCTGGACTGATCCGGGGCACGATGTCCTTGCAGACCTCTCGGGCGCGGCTATCCGCGCCGGGGGTTCTATTTGCCGTTCTGGGGGCCGCAGCGATGCTGGCCCCCTTTATGACGCTGGCCGCAAACCGCATCGTGGCGGGGGACGCGGTGCCGATCTGGGCGGTGGTCCCCGTATCGCAGACGATCCCCGGATTGGCAGCGATCGTGGCGGGGCTGGCGTTGGGCCTGCCTGCAAGGCACGTGGGGCTGCGTCTGGCGGGGCCGCTTGTGGGGCTGGCGGGATTGCTGTGGCTGCTCGTCCAGGGCGCGCCAGCGCTGCTGGAGGGCGCGGGCGATTACGCTAGGGTCTCTCCGGCGGCGGGGTTCTGGTGCTTGCTGGTGATCTTTGCCCTGCTCATGGCCGATGCGATCACCGTGATGAAACCGGGGCCCTTTCAGCGCGCACTTTTGTTGGCAGCGGTGCTGGGTCTGTCTCTTATACACATCTCCGAGCCCACGAGACGCTA
>OJHJ01000401.1_pt1 | contig 16970 bp, 20 predicted proteins | sample 1595201 | NCBI WGS metagenome assembly OJHJ01 (sample SAMN05416832, study PRJEB24817) | seawater metagenome | isolation source: Sea water | place: Canada:Atlantic | collected 2013-07 | reverse complement strand
ACGAGATAGCGTAGCGTCTCGTGGGCTCGGAGATGTGTATAAGAGACAGGGCCTGGGGTGGTGGACCTTCACCGCCGGGAGGTGGGCCCTTTCCGTCAGGGGGTGGTCCCTTGCCGTCCTCACCCTCCCCCTCCGGAGGGGGGCCCTTGCCGTCTGGGGAGCCCTCGCCGGGAGGGGGGGCCTCGCCAGCTGGGCCGGTGGGCTTGCCGTCCTCACCGGGAGGAGACCCGGGGGTCAGGCCGCCGAGATCCGGCTCGTCCTCGAGGGTGAGCTCCAGGCCCGCGATGTCCTCGGTGCCGATGGTGATCTTGGTTGTCGCGGCGGCATCGTCTGGGCTTGGCCCATCGCCGGTGGTGTCGATGAAAGCGACCAGATGGACCTCACCGAAGTCCTTTGGCGCCTGGATCGAGAAGGCCCCGAGCCCATCCAGGGTCTCTGCGCTGACCAAGTGAGGTGGCGCCTCTCCGGCCTGGGTGAGCACGTCGATGCGCACGGAGCCAGTGGCCTCGGTGCGGTAGCTGACCGTGCCTTCAATCGCGACAGCTTCCCCTTCGATCACCTTCCAGCGGGCATCGTCCGGGTGCTTTGCGCTTCCCAACTCGGGTGGGCCGCCTTGCCCTCCGGCTTCGGCCGATGGGCCGCCTTGGCCTTCAGGACTCTGGGTCTGTGGGCAGGCCGTCAGGGCCAAGGTCAAGATGCTGCCGAGGAGCAATGTGCTCCAGGGGGGGCTGCTTCGCATGAGGTCTTCCTTCCAGGTCGGCGCAGGATCCCACTGCGACTGGTGGGGGTCAAGGTGCCTGAGCTGGGATTGGGTCTCTCCAGGCCGGTTGAGCCCGGATTGGGCCTTGGATTTCCGTCCGACTTGAACATGCGCCAATGCTCAGAGAGTGGCCCTGGATGCAGGGTGCCGGCCTGTTGCGCGCGAGGTGCCTTGACGGCGGCTCTAGCCCCGATGTAGGAGAGAAGCCGCTACGTCGCATCCAGGACCTGAATCACATGGCCGTCACCCTCCGTGGGCAAGTCTTCATTGACTCCCTCCAGCCGCAGCTCGCCGCCTTTACCGGGACCACCTGCCGGGGCTTCTTGCCACTGGCGGGACAGGCCTCCCTCTGGGTCGAGACTGCGCCAGGCATGATCATCAACCGCGTGACCGATGTGGCCCTCAAGGCGACCTCGGTGGCGCCCGCTGTACAAGTTGTAGAGCGGTCTTTTGGGTTGCTGGAAGTGCACCACGATGACCAGGGCGAGGTGCTCGCTGCAGGCGAAGCCATCCTGGACTACCTGGGCTTGACCCAGGCGGATGCCAAGGCGCCGAAGGTGGTCTCCAACCAGATCATTCGCTCGGTCGAGGCCTACCAAGCTCAGCTGATCAACCGCAACCGTCAGGGCATGATGCTCATCCCCGGGCAGTCGCTGTTCATCTTGGAGACCGAGCCAGCGGTGCACATCACAATTGCCGCGAACGAGGCTGAGAAGGCCGCGAACGTAAACCTGGTCAACCTCCGTCCCTTCGGCGCCTTTGGGCGTCTGTGGATGGCAGGAAGTGAGGCGGAGATCGACGCGGCAGCTCAGGCTGCCCAGGCGGTCATCGAGTCCATGGCCCGCAGCTGATTTTTTTGGGGAGCAGAGCGCTCTCCACCCCTGTTTTTTCAATCTACTGAAGAGTTTTAGGAGCCAAAATGTCTGATGCACTGGGCATGATCGAGACCCGCGGATTCGTCGGCATGGTCGAGGCCGCCGATGCCATGGTCAAGGCCGCCCGCGTTGAGCTGGTCGGCTACGAGAAGGTTGGTGGCGGCTACGTCACCGCCATCGTTCGTGGCGATGTTGCCGCTGTAAAGGCCGCAACCGAGGCTGGCGCTCGCCAGGCGCAGCGTGTTGGGGAACTCGTCTCCGTGCACGTCATTCCTCGTCCCCACAAGAACCTGGACGACGTGCTGCCTTTGGGCCGTCTCGTCTCCGAGAGCTGAGGCCTAGCGCATGAAGCTCGGGCGAATCGTCGGCACAGTAGTGGCAACCCGTAAGGACCCCAAGTTGGAGGGCCTTCGGCTGTACATGGTCGAAGACCTCAGCCTTGCTCTCAAGGGCAAGGGGTCTTTTGTCGTGGCCGCAGATGTCATGGGCGCTGGCGTGGGCGAGGTCGTGCTGTATTGCTCGGGCTCCGCTGCGCGTCAGACTCAGGAAACCGATGGTCGTCCAGTGGATGCGGTGGTCATGGCCATCGTGGACTCGGTCAACGGCGAAGATGGACCCATCTTCGAGAAGTTTGGTGTTGCCGATGGGCCGACTGATGGAGACAGCACATGAAGTCCGCTGAAGTGCAGTCTCTGGTCGAGAAGGTCTTGGCCCGCATGAACAAGGGCGAGGCACCCGGCGCGGAAGTGCCGGCGAACCCGCGTGGCGTGTTCAAGACCGTCGACGACGCCGTCGCGGCCGCCAAGATCGGGCAGCAGCTGCTGGTTGAGATTCCCCTGGACAAGCGCCGGGAGATCATCGCCAACATCCGGCGACGTGCTGCGGAAGACGTGCACAACCTGGCCTCGATGGCGCACGAAGAGACTGGCTTGGGCCGCGTCACCGACAAGGTCAAGAAGAACCTGCTGGTGATTCACCGGACCCCTGGCGTCGAGATCCTCGAGCCTACGGCTTGGACGGGCGACGGCGGGCTGACCCTCATGGAGCGCGCTCCTTACGGGATCATCGGCTCCATCACGCCCTGCACCAACCCCACCGAGACCATCCTCTGCAACACCATCGGCATGATCGCCGGTGGCAACGCGGTGGTCTTCAACACCCACCCATCGGCCAAGCAGACCTCGGCCTACTGCATCGACCTGATCAACCGGGCGAGCATGGAAGTGGGGGGCCCGGAGAACCTGGCCTGCTGTGTGGGGCATCCGACCATCGAGAGCGCCGGTCAGCTCATGCACCACCCCGGCGTTCGCCTCTTGGTGGTCACCGGCGGCGGCGGTGTGGTCAAGGCGGCCATGAACTCGGGCAAGAAGGCCATCTGCGCCGGTCCGGGCAACCCCCCTGTGGTGGTCGATGAGACCGCCGACATCGGTCAGGCTGGTCGCGGCATCGTCGCGGGCGCCAGCTTCGACAACAACGTCATCTGCACCGACGAGAAGGAAGTCTTCGTCGTCGAGAAGGTGGCCAACGAGCTCCTGGACGTGATGCGGAACTCGGGGGCGGTTCAGATCCGCAACCACCAGATTCGCCGCTTGGAGAAGCTGATCCTCACCCCGGACGGTGAGCACATCAACCGCGACTGGGTGGGCAAGAATGCGGGCGAGTACCTGCGCGCCATCGACGTGCCCTTCAAGGGCGACCCCCGTCTGGTCATCGCGGAGGTGGGCTTTGAGCACCCCTTCGTGCAGCACGAGCTGCTCATGCCCGTCATCGGCGTGGTGCGGGTCCCAGATGTGCATGCAGCCATCGACATGGCCATTGAAGCGGAGCACGGCTACCGCCACACTGCCTCGATGTACTCCAAGAACCTGGACGCCCTGCACCGCATGGCCCGGGCCGTGGACTGCTCGATCTTCATCAAGAATGCGCCCAACTATGCGGGCCTGGGCTACGGCGGCGAAGGCTTCACGAGCTTCACCATTGCCAGCCCAACCGGCGAAGGCCTCACCTCGGCACGGGACTTCACCCGCGTTCGTCGGTGTACCTTGGCCGGCTACTTCCGCATCACTTGATGGACGCTCTCGGACTGCTTGAGCTCTCCTCCATCGCCCGGGGCTACCGCGCCCTGGACGCCTTGGTGAAGCGCTCGCCCGTCACTGTGCTCCAGGCCAACTTGGTCGAGCCGGGGCACTACCTGGTGCTCTTCGGGGGCGGTGTCGCCGAAGTACAAGAGGCCATGGCCGCTGGCTTGGAGTCCGCCAAGGGCTGTGTGTTGGCGAGCTTGGAGTTGCCCATGGTGCACGAGCAAGTGCTCTCCGGTCTCCGGGGAACCTTGGCTCTGGATGCAGATCCCGACACCCTTGGCATCGTCGAGGCCAAGACGGTCAGCGCCGGCCTTCTGGCCTGCGACCGCGCCCTCAAAGAGGCCTACGTCACCTTGGCTGGCCTGCGCATCACGCCTGGGCTGGGCGGCCGCAGCTACTTTGTGGTCCAAGGCCAACAGCACGACGTAGAGGCTGCTCTGGATACGGCCCGTGCTGTCCTCGGGGATGCAGCGCATGCTCTGGAGTGTGTGCCCAGGCCCCATCCGGACTTTGTGGCCCAAGTCCTGCGTGCAGCGCCCTTCTCCCTCTCCTCTCAAGGTTGATCCCATGGAGCTTGCCCGCGTCATCGGAACTGTCGTCGCCACCCGCAAGCACGCGGCTTTGGACGGGGTGCGGCTCTTGCTCATCCAGCCTCTGGACCACGAGGGCCAGAAGCAGGGGGAGCCTCTGATCGCTGCCGACGCCGTTCAGGCAGGAATCGGCGAGCACGTGCGCTGGATCAACGGCCGCGAAGGCACCCTGGCGCTGCCTCAGCCCTTCACGCCGGTCGATGCGGCAATCGTCGGCATCGTCTCCGATGTCAACGCCCGGAGTCTGACGTGATCTTGGCGCGCATCCTGGGCAACGAGGTCAGCTCCGTTCAGCACCCGTCCTTTGACGGGCAGACCGTTCTTGTCTGTCAGCCGGTGGGCTTTGACGGGATCACGCCTCAGGGAAAAGTCTTCCTTGCTGGCGACGCCGTTCAAGCTGGGGAAGGGGACTTGGTTCTCTGTTCCCGAGAGGGCAACAATGCCCGGCAGCTCTTGGGCACCAAACAAGACCCCTTCCACGCGGTCGTCTTGGCGATCGTGGACGAGGTGGACGGACCTGCCGGTGTTGTCTCCGGTGGGCTTCCGTCGGATCGGGCCTAGGGCGTGGCGTACACCCCGCCAAAGCCTTGGTTCGGCGAGTTCGCCTACCGCACGGCCCACCCCATCGTGGGTGTGGCCTGCCAGCTGATTTGGCGGGCCAGAGCCACCGGTCAAGAGGGCATCGCCACGAGCACCGGCCCGCTCTTGCTCTTGCCCAATCACACCTCGATGTTCGACCCGCTCTGGGCAGGCTACTTCGCATGGCGACGTCTGGGATTCATGGCCAGCGCCCAGCTCTTTCGCTACGCCATCCTCTCCAAGGTCATCGGGTCCTTCGGCGCCTTCCCCAAGGCCAAGTTCGTCAAAGACCGCGACGCGATGCTGCACTTGCAGCGCTACTGGGACATGGGTCACGTCATCCTGATCTTCCCCGAGGGCACGCGCACATGGGATGGACGCACCCGGCCGGTCATTCCGGGCATTGGGCGGCTGGTCAAGCGCATGGACGCTGGGGTGGTCTACTGCCGCATCAAGACGGGCCACATGCACCATCCTCGCTGGGCGAAGTACCCCAGGTGGGTGCCCATTCATGTGGAATACGACGGGCCGCATGAGTACCCGAATCTGGAGGCGCAGGAGATCGACGACGAGGTCGGGGAGCGCATCAAGATCGATCCCGACATCGAGGTCAATGGCCGCTGCTGGGGCTGGCGCATGGCCCATGGGTTCCCCGCCTTCATGTGGGGCTGTCCTGCATGTGAGAGCTTCGACGCATTGGAGATCCACCCGAAGGATGGCAACGCTGTGCTCTGTGGGGACTGCGGTGCGGGTTGGCGCTTGGACCCCTTCAACCGCATGCATCCAATGGAAGGGACACCCGTCGCCGGCCAGCCAGTGGAGAGCGTCATCGTTCAGCGAGACCGCTTCATTGAAGGCCTGGGCACCCCGCCGGTCAAAGACCAAGCGCTGTTGGACGATGAGGGCGTCTTGTTGCGTGAAGGGGGGGAGATCGGCAAGGTCACCCGCTCCAAGACGCCAGAGGTGCTCGCCCGGGGGCTGTTGTGCCTGACCAAGGAGCAGCTTCAGGTCATCGATGGCCACGGGGATGTGATCTGGCATGTGGCGCTCAAAGACCTGGTCGCAGTGTCCTTTGAGCTGGCCGGCGTCCTGCAGATCCGCGGGGAGGACGGGCTCTACGTGCAGCTCACGCCCAACTCGGGCGCCACCATGAAGTGGGGTCACTTTGTGGCCCATTGGGCCAAGGCCGCGGGCGCTGACAAGGTGCGCTTCGGATAGGCTCTGACCTGTCTCGCCACAAGGTCAACACCATGCGCTTTCTGCACACCATGCTGCGCGTCCAGGATCTGGACGCTTCTCTTCACTTCTTCGTCGACTTGCTGGGCTTGAAGCTCCTGCGTCGGAACGACTACGAGAGTGGGCGTTTCAGCTTGGTCTTTCTGGGCAGTGGCCACCCCGATGATGCGGCGAGCATCGAGTTGACCTGGAACTGGGACAACGCGGAGCCCTACGAGACAGGCCGCTACTTCGGCCACTTGGCCTACGCTGTGGATGACATCTACGCGGTCTGTGAGCGCCTACAGGCCGGTGGTGTGACCATCCTGCGGCCCCCTCGGGACGGACGCATGGCCTTTGTGAAGAGCCCCGACGGTCAGTCCGTGGAGCTGCTCCAGGCAGGGGAGCCCTTGGCCAAGCAGGAGCCTTGGCTCTCCATGGCGAGCACTGGCTCCTGGTAGGGCTTGTTGGCTAGTCCCGGTTGACCAGCGCGAAGAACTCAGCGTGGTCGCGGGCAAAGTCACCAAAGCCGCGCATGATCTGCTCGCGCAGCTGGTCGTGGTGGGCGTCGGGGCTGTATGAGAAGCCCTTCTGCACCCCCTGGACGGCCCACTCGAAGTGGTCATGCTCCACGCCGCCGCCGTGTCCGCTGTGGATGCCCAGCCAGTGGTAGCAGGAGTGGGACTGACCAGCGATCTCGAAGCGCTCCTGCTCTAGGAAGGCGACCAGCTCGGGATCGGAGTGACGCAGGGCCTTGTCGATAAGAGAGAACTCTTGGTCCGCGAGCACCTCGCTGCCCAAGTGGTAGCCCATGCACCTAAAGATGTTTCCGGCGTCGTCGGGACAGCCGGCGCCGTAGCCCATGGCGACACGCTGCTGGAGGGTCACAAGCCAGATGGGGTCAGCGAGCAAGGCGTTGAGCTGAGCGGGGTCACGCAGCTTGGAGAAGCGGGCCATGCCAGCGACAAAGGACTGAGCCAGGCAGCGGTGGGTGTCCCGGTGCTCGGTGCTGGAGTCGTCAAACTCATCTCGGGCGGCATCGAAGAAGAAGCTGCCGACAAAGACGCTTCGGTCAGCCAGCGCCGTGATGGGCTGCGCCGGGTCCAGGAAGGCGCCACGGCTGCGTCCAATCTTTCCGGCGAGCGTGGCCACGCCTGAGCCGAAGAAGCCATTCCAGCTTGTGTAGCGGCCCACGAAACGCAGGAGACTGATGTGGCTGCGCATCGATGTGCCCAGGGCCTTCTCAACGGCGGCGTGGGAGGCGGAGAAGTCGTGGGCGGCCTGCAGGTCGGACAGCGTGATCAAGGGGGCTCCGGGGTCAGCGGCCTTGGTCTATGCGTGTGAGCAGAGCCTCGGCCAGGTCCATGTACTGGCGTGCGCCGCGGCTAGCGGGCGCGTGGGCAAAGATATCCTGTCCGGCGAGCTGTGCGCCGGCCAGAGCGTTGTTTACCTCGACCTTCTCGGGAAGAACGAGCTCGCCGAAGGCCTCTTCGATCAGGGACATCGCGGCGCCGTTGGTGGCCTTGTTGCGGGCATCCACACGGGTCAAGACCACGCCGAGCAGCGCCAGGTTCGGGTTGAGCTGGCCGCGCACCTCGTGGATGGCTTGCACAACCCCGCTCACGCCCGCGAGAGCCAGGGCGGAGGGCGTGCAGGGCACGATCACCTGATCGGCGGCGGCCAAGCCGTTCACGCTCAGTGGACCCAGATGCGGGGGGCAGTCCAAGACGATGAGGTCGTAGTGGGTGCGCGAGCGCTCGATGGCCTTGCGGAGCGCGAGCTCTTTGCCGATCTTTCCGGCCAACCTGGCCTCGACTTGCTGAAGCTCCGGATCGTCCGGGGTGACATCCAGGCCCGGGACACCGCTGGCAATGGCGATCTCGGCCACTTCCTTTCCTTTGCCCTCAGAGAGCACCTCCGCCAATGAGCCGCCCCCCTCGCCTAGACCGGCGCGTAGGGCCAGGGCGCAGTTCGCCTGGGGATCCAGGTCGATGAGAAGCACCTTGAGTCCGTGAAAACGCGCCCAGGCGCTCGCCAAGCTCACGGCGGTGGTGGTCTTGCCGACCCCGCCCTTTTGAGCGGCGATGGCCACGACAGTGGCGGCCTTGTCCCCCATGGCGAGGGTCTTGACCGGTTGAGAAGGGCGGCGGTTGAAGCTGCTCAATGACATGCGCATGGGGCCACCATGGATCGCAGGTCTTGGCATGTCAAGGGAGAGGATGATCTCAGCACGTAGAGATCAGCTCAGGCCCCCTTGCTTCTTGAGGCGCGCAGCAGCTCGCTTCTTAGGGTCCAAGACCGAGGACAGCTCGACGTCGACCGCCAGATCCAGCTGCTCCTCCACGCGCATGCGCTCTACCGCTTCCTGCAGCTGCACCTTCACGTCGCTGGCCGTCGGGTTGGCCATCACACGCTGGTAGACCTCCTCGTAGGTGTCGGCCATGGCCAGCATCGCCGCCTCGAGGGAGGCTGCCCGGCCCCAAAGAGACTGACGACGGCCCAGGATGCCTTCCAGGTCACTCTTGGCCTTGTTCAGGTGGTGGGACTCGACGGCGGCTGCGTGACCCTTTTCTAGCTCTTCGTCGATCTGACGGATGCGGCGCTTCAGGGTGCGCTCGTCCACCGAATCCCAGCGCTCACGGAGTGTGAGCCAGGCCAACCAGAGGCCTAGGAAGTCGACCGTGGCGTCGTCGAGCTGGTCAACCATGCGCTTGTCCAACCCGGTGTCCCGGTTCGCCGCCAGCTTCTCCAGGCTCTTCAGGCGCTCCCCCATGCGCTTGTACGCCGCCCAGTTGGGGTCGTTCTCAGACGCGCGACTCTGGATCTCCTCGATGAGGTGTTCGCGGGCCTTGGTTCGGCGCTCCTTGCGCTTCCGGTCGTCCACCATCTTGCGGAAGACCGGGCTGCTGGGCACGAAGAGCGCTGCGATGGACTGTGCGGCGACCGCCACCAGAATGGGAATCGCGCCGATGCCCAGACCCATGGGGATGCTGAGCAAGGCGCCAGTGGTCAGAGCGACCATCATCCCGCCAATGCTGGCCTGGTGGGTCACCATCTCCTTGAAGTAGGAGACCTCCTCGTTGGAGGCGGTCTTCTCCCAAATGTGGGGTTTGTCAGCCACGCTGCGCGCTCTCCTTGAGCCTTTAGATGCTTACTCGGACGGAGCCCTTGCCCGAGCTGGATTCATGCAGCTGGTTAAGCACCCGTTCCTCCATCTTGGTCGCCTCGGTCGATCGGCTCCAGGTCTGGGAGCGTGGACGCGGCTCGCTGATCTCAAAGTCGTCGGCGATGGTCGCTGGACGGGTTGAGAGCACCAGGACTCGGTCCCCCAGAAGGAGCGCTTCGGTCACGTCGTGGGTGACGAAGACCACCAAGCAGGGCTGCTGCTTGTAGAGCTTGATGAGCAGGTGCTGCATCTCCTCGCGTGTCTGTGCGTCCAGCGCCCCAAAGGGCTCGTCCATCAACAAGATGCGCGGACGCAACACCAGTGCGCGGGCCAGGGCCACACGTTGGTTTTGACCACCCGAGAGCTGTGCAGGCATGAGCTCGGCCTTCTCGGCCAGGCCCACGGACTCAAGCATCTCCGTGACCCGTTGATCTTGCTCGGCCTTGGGCACGCGCTTCTTCCACAGTCCAAAGCGGAAGGGCAGGGCCACATTGTCCCGAACGCTCAGGTCGGGACGGTTGGCGTAGGTCTGGAAGACCATCACGGCGTCGTCGTGGGGGCCCATGCAGGGCTCTCCGTCGATCAGGACCTCGCCGGCCGTAGGTGACGCCACGTTGTAGGGCCGCACGCCGCCCATGAGCTTGAGCAGGGTGGACTTGCCGCAGCCCGACGGGCCGAGCAGCATGTTGATGCCGGAACCCAGGGTGAGGTTGACGTCGCGCACGACCTCGACCATCTCGCCACCTTCTTCTGGAGGCGGGTAGGACTGGCCGATGCCTTTGAGTTCAACGGAGACGCTCATGTGGCCTCCCATGGGAAGAGCTTCTTTTTGAGCCAGGTCATGCCAGCGTAGGTGATCAGCGCAAGAGCGACGATCACGAAGATGCCGACGAAGACCTTGGGCATGGAGGACATGCGCTTGGAGTTCGCGATGAGCTGGCCCAGACCCACCTTGGCGTTCACGTACTCCGCCACGGTGATGTAGGTCCACATCACGGAGATGGACACGATGACGCCGTCTGCAATGCGCGGCATGGCCATGGGAATCACAGCGTGACGGATGGCCTCCCATGGAGAGGCCCCCAGGTCACGGGCGGAGATGTAGTAGGTCCGCGGAACGGCCTGCATGGCGTCTCGCACCATGGGAATCAGGTAGACCACGGCGCCCAAGAAGAGGAAGAGGATCTTGGAGAGCTCGTCGATCCCGAACCACATCACCATGACTGGCTGAATGGCCACGATGGGTGCGCTTCGGAAGGGGTCAACCAGCGGTGAGAGCGCTGAGTTGACCTTGGGACTGGCGCCCATCAGGATGCCGACCGGGATGCCGATGAGGCAGACCACAACGCCTGCGACCAGCACCCGCATCACCGAGGCCTTGGTGGCGAGCCAGAGCAGGCTCTCACCCCTTGTGGCGTCCCACGCCAAGAGGATGAAGGCGTCCACGCACTCCCAAGGGGCGGGCAGCTTGGCCTTGGCCACCAGGGACAGGCCCGAGAGCACGGCCCAGATGACGAGCACCAGGCTCACAGAGCCGATGCCCAGCCCTCGCCGAGTGCCGGAGGGTAGCTCTTGGTAGGGATTCCACATGGCTTAGCGGGAGAACACGGCCAGACGGGTGGTTCGGTTGTCGGCCCGGCAGGCCTCCAAGTCCTCGTATCCTTCTGCCTTCCATTCGCTCTCGGGGCACAGAGGCGCGTCCGGTCCATTGCCCTGGATGATGAAGCGGTCAGCTTCGAACTCCCACTCCCCAATCAGGTACTGGGTCACCGCATCTGCGCGCTCCTTGGAGAGCTTCATGTTGGTGCCGCGGGAGCCGGTGGAGTCTGTGTTGCCGCTGACCTGGAAGTAGGCGGAGCCATGGTTCTCAATCAGGGGCACCATCTCCTCGTCGATGGTCTGCATGCTGCGCTTGCTCAGCTCAGCGCTACCGGTCGCGAAGTTGACGGTGATGGGCTTGGTGAGCTGTGCTTCCTTCTCCACGGCCACGTCGCGCTCGGTCTCGGTGAACACGAACTCGGGCTTGGCAGCCTCGGTCTGGGCCGATGCGTCGGCGTCCACCAGCTTTTGGATGAAGCGGTAGTCGAAGCTCTGGCTTGGCTCGATCACGGGAGAGTTGGGGTTGGCCAGCGCGCCGGCCTTTCGGTAGATCACGTCGAAGCGCTTGTAGAGGCGCTCGTAGTGGTTGGTTCCACCGGCCATGCCCAAGATCCGGGCGTTGTCTTCCACGCCGGTCCAGACCAAGTTGTCGAAGAGGCCCTTGATGAAGGGGCGGCCCTCGTCCTTGGCGAGCAGCTCAAAGAACTCCTCGTTCTGGATCAGGGCGTCTACCGCGCCATCGGGGTTGGCCTCGGCTGCGTCTACGCCAGCCATCCAGCCGGCGACGAAGCCTTGGAACGCCGCGGTGTTGGCAGGGTCATCCAAGAAGCGACTGTCGCAGACGATCACGTCGTAGATCAGGTTGGTCGCCGTCTTGGTGGAGTAGATCACGTGGGCATCTGGGACGGCCTTGAGGGCCAGGGACAGATCCGGATCCCAGAGTGCTGCCGCATCTACGCGACCGCTCTCAAAGGCAGCGCGTACGCCAACGGTGCCTTCCTCGGCGTTGACGTAGACCATGTCCACGCTGTTCTTCTTGCGAGCCGACATCGCCGAGTTGTCGATGGCGTCGATGACCATGCCGTCGGAGGGGGTGTACTGAAGCACCGCCAGCTTCTTGCCAGCGAGGTCCTCCACCGACTGGATGGTGTTGTCCCGCGCGATGATGGCGTCTGCGCCCTGGGTGTTGTCGACCACCATGATGGCCTTTGCATCCAGATCGTTGCCCCGCAGGTTGGGGTGCTCTTGGGCCCAGAAGTCGCTGGTACGCCACGCGCAGTGCGCGGTCTCCGAGGTGAAAATCTCAGCCAGCGTTGGAATGCTGTCCTGGATGATCAGCTCCACGTTGGTGCCCTTCTGCTCCATGATGGAGCCGGGCTGCGTGGTCAGGCTGTTGCCGTTGGCGACCAGGGCTGGTGCGTAGCCGTGAAAGCTGACAATGCTGACTTTGAGGGGGTTGCCTGGGGTGCCCAGGGCGCCGCCCTTGTCGTTGTTGTCGTTGTCACCGAAGACGGGGCCGTCGCCACCGCCGTTGTCGCCACCGACCATGTCTTTCACGCCGAGCTGCCAGGCAGCGGCTGCGGTGATGGACAGGATGGTCACGGCGATCAGGCCCTTCGCAAGGGGGGTCAACTTGGCCATGCTTAGCTTTGCTCCGGGGTGTTCTCGAAGGTCGTCGAGAGGACGTAGAGGGTCTCAATGTGTTGCTCGTAGCGCGCTTTCTCACGAACGACAGCCGAACGTGCAGCCTCTACTCGTACGTGGATGGCCGCTTTTTCATCCGCCACTTTTCGCAGCTCTTGCTCCAGCAGCTCTTCCAGCTCGGAGATCTGCTGGCGAATCGTGCTGCTTGCCTCGGTCTTGTAGGTCTCTTGGGCCTGCAAGTCGGCTTCTGCCTGAGCCTCGGCCTGGGCCTTGAAAGCATCCAGGCGCTGGGTCTCGGTCTGCAGCGTGGCGATCTTGCGCTGGGCGTCGAGCACCGGGTCGGAGATCGTCCACCGATCGTCCGCAGCGTCCATGGCCATCACGGCCATTTTGCGCTCCTTGGGTCCCATGGCCTTGAGGCCTTCCAGCAGCTTGAGCATCTGCTCGGCCGGGTAGGGGGAGTCGGTGATTCCGGCCGCCGCGTAGATATCTTCTAGCGCCTGCCCCTCCTTGATCTCGGAGGGCACCGAAACGGGTGGGGGTGCCGATTCGGCCTGAGGGGCTGGCTCTGCGCCTTCGGCCACAGGATCCGTGTGTCCCATCAGGGCGCGGGTCTCCGCCAGGATCTTGTCGATGTCTTCGTCACCGTCCCGGGGGCTGGGCTGGGAGGTCTCCTCCTCATCCAGCTCTACGAGATTCATGCGGGCCAATGCTTTGAGAAACTTGCTCAACTCTCCCCTCCAAGGGTCTGGGCAGCGAGGCGCCAATCATCGCACATCCGCAGGCCACCTTCTCTCGGTCCACTTGTTAGGCTGCAGGCATGCACACCCAAGAGTTCCTCCGGGCCGACCTGGTCCGTTTCTCCCAGGCCGTCCACGCAAAAGGCTGGGTCGCCAATCACGACGGCAACCTGACGTGTCGCTACGCCGAAGGGCAGCTGCTCTCTACGCCAACGGCGGTCTCCAAGGGGGCCGTGGCGCCCGAGATGCTCATCGTGGTCAGTGACCAAGACGGAAGTGTCCTTCAGGGAACCCGCAAGGCCTTCTCTGAGCTCAAGCTGCACCTGGCGGCCTACCGTGCGCGCCCCGACATTGGGGCTGTGATCCACGCCCATCCTCCCCAGGCCACCGGCTTTGCTGTCTGTCAACAGCCCTTGGACCCAAGCATCATGGCGGAGACCATTGTCTCCCTGGGCCCACGCATTCCCCTGGTGCCCTTCGGACTGCCTGGAGAGACGCAGCTCGATGAAGAGCTCAGCCACGCGCTCTCTCAAGCGGACGTGGTCATGCTCGGCAACCACGGTGTGTTGGCCGTAGGTCCAGATTTGGAGACCTGCATGCTGCGCATCGAGCTGCTGGAGCACTTGGCCAAGATCACCTTGGTCGCCCGTCAGCTCGGTGGGGCCGTCTCTCTCCCCCCAGAGACCGTCCAGAAGCTCAGCGACAAGCACGCCAGCATCTTCCCCAGGGACGGTGTTGCCCAGGTCTCCGGCACCCCAGCGGCCTCGGGAGACGCTCAGTCCATCGTTGCGCAAGCGCTGCGGCGCCTGGGCAACTAGGCCGCTGCTTTGGGCCCTACTCGGCTCGGCAGCCTGAGCCCATGTTCGCCACGGTCGCCTGCCCGATACCGTTGACCCGAGTCAGGTCTTGGCAGGAGGTGAAGGGACCTTGGTTCTGGCGACTCTCTACGATCGCCGCGGCCTTTGCTGCGCCGATGCCAGGCAGGGACTCCAGCTCCGCAGCCGAGGCCACGTTGATGTTCACGCCGCTCCCGCCTGCCTTTGGGGCGCTGGGAGCGGGGGCTGCTGCTGCGGGCGCGTTCGGAGGACTCAGATCCTTGCCTTGGGCCGGAACAATGGGTGCGCTGCCACTGGCCTCGCCGAAGTCCACCAATGGCGAGATGTTCTGCAGGGTGGATGGCCCGATTCCGGGAACCGCGTCCAGAGCGCTGAGACTCGAAAAAGGACCGTTCTCATTGCGGTAGGCGACGATGGCCTCTGCCTTTGAGGGACCGATTCCGGGCAAAGTCTGGAGCTCCGCGCTGGAGGCGGTGTTCACGTTCACGCCGGCCCAGGCGACCCCAGGCAGCAGAAAGCTCAGGACCAGGGCGAGCAGTGACATCCATCGGCGCATGAGGGCCTCCTTGTTCTAGTTGCGCCAACGGCGCTCGTTTCGGCGGGACTTGCGACGGGGCGACTTGTCGCTGGACTCAGGACCCGCATCCTTGGCCCGGTCTTCCACATTGCGCACCCCGGAGAGGGAAGCCGCTGAGGGGTGCGCGAGCGGTTCGGGAGCGGGAAGTGGCGTGCTTGGCACGCTCGGGGCGAGGGGCACGGCCTCTCGGGTCTCTGGGGACCACCAAGGCCGACCGTCGCTTACTTCGATTCCCTGGCCGCTGGAGCTCAGGGTGATCTGGCCCCAAAAATCCGTTCTGTAGATGGCGACCTTTTGGCGCTGCAGGGCCTCCAGCGTGAGTTCGCCCGGGTGGCCGTAGCGGTTGTCTTCGCCTGAAGAGATCAGCGCGATGTCGGGGTCCACCTGACGAAGAAAGGCAGCTGAGCTGCTGTGGTCAGAGCCGTGGTGGGCCACTTTGAGCACATCGCACTGGGGCACGCCGCCCCTGGAGACCTCGACCTCTGTGGGGGACTCGGCATCGCCCATAAAGAGAAAGCAGTCTTCCCCGTGGTCAACCTGCAGGACGACGGAGTTCGAGTTCAGGTCTGAGCGGGTCCCGCGCAGGTAGCTGTTGCCTGGCCAGAGCACCTTGACGGTGATGCCGTCGTCCAGCTCGATGACCTCGCCCCATTCGGCACGTCGGTGCGGTACATCGCGCTCTTCGAGGGCTCTCATCAGGCTGGCATAGCTGTCTGTGGTGTGTGGGAGCCCGGAGTCCAGGTAGAGCGCCACCGGCAGGCGACGCACAACGTCTTCCATGCCACCCATGTGGTCGGTGTGCGCATGCGAGGTCACCACGAGCTCCAGCTCGCGCACGCCAAGGGTCCCCAGCTGCTCGTAGACCTTTGCGCCCTTCTTGCCTGCGTCGATGAGCAGGTTCTTGCCAGCGGGGGTCTGCAGCAGGATCGCGTCACCCTGCCCCACGTCCAGCATGTGCACTTGCATCGTGCCCGCGCTGGCCGTTCCGAGCAGGCTCAGCAGGATGAATGGCACTACCACTGCGCCCTAAAGCGCTTGGAAGTGCAGGGTGCGCAGGGAGTAGTCGTAGCAGCCCGCGTAGCGCGTCCCGCCGATGACGATGGTCTCGTTGTGGAAGCCCAGACCGCCCTCTTCGGCCACCACGCGGGTGGTCCAAGCGGAGCCGTCAAAGCTGGCCTGCATCATGTTGTTGTCGGAGCCGTCGAAGTAGAGAATGCCGGGGTAGCTGCCGTTCTCGTAGATCTCGGTGTCGGCGCCGCGGAACTCGCCGTCGTCGATCACTTCCGTGGTCCAGTTTCCACCCGGAGTACCTCGTGCCAGGACCAGGTCCCAGTTGGTCTGGTCTTGGTAGGCGATGAGAACCTCTCCGCCGCTGACCAGGATGCTGGGCCACGTGCCTACGTCGCCTTCGCTCGCCACAATTTCGACCGTGAAGTTGCTGCCGGAGCCGCTGGCCAGCTTCAGGTCGCCGTTGGCGGCGTCGTAGTAGGCGATGTACTCGGTGCCGCCGTCCACGTAGAGGTGTGCGTACTTGCCCACGTCTGCGTCCATTGGCTCGGTGCCGGTGTCGGCGGGCACGTAGTCTTCGCCCTCGTCGATGATCATGCCGGCCCAGCCGCTGCCGTTCCAGCGGGTCAGGCGCAGGTGCCCTTTGCCCTCGTCGTAGTGCGCCGCGGCGGGGTTGCCGTCGGCGCCCTTGGCCAAGGAGGAGAAACGACCCGCGTTGGGGGTCGAGCCGCCGCCGGTGTCCGCAACGCCGGTCTCCCAGTCGTCCTTTCCGCCGCGCAGAGCGTAGAAGAGGTTGCCGTTGGTGGCGTCGAAGTAGGTGATCCAGACGTCGTCGCCGTCGATCAGCATCGAGGTGTACTTGCCGCGGTCACCCACGTCCAAGCCCTCTTCGTCGGCAAAGCCGTCGATGCGCTCTTCGGTCCAGTTGACCTTCTCGCCGTCGATCTCACCCAGCGCGAAGGTGAGTCCGCCCTTGGTGCGGTCGTAGTAGCTGGCAGCCGGCTGACCGTCGTAAACACCCATGGACAGGTACTGTCCAATGTCGTGGGGGTCCTCGACGGTGGGCTCCACCAGGTTCTCCGGCTCCTCATTGCAGCCGCAGCCGATGGAGAGCAGGGCGCCAGCGGCCAAGCCAGCGAGGGGAATCAAGTGCAGTGCGCGCATGGGCATTCCTGGCGGTAAATCGCAGCGGATCAGCCCGGAGGCTACCCCTCAAGTGGGGGGCTGTCAACGGGGGAGGGGCGGCGCCTGGGGCCTGTCTCTTATACACATCTGACGCTGCCGACGAGCGATCTAGTGT
>OJHJ01000399.1_pt1 | contig 17208 bp, 13 predicted proteins | sample 1595201 | NCBI WGS metagenome assembly OJHJ01 (sample SAMN05416832, study PRJEB24817) | seawater metagenome | isolation source: Sea water | place: Canada:Atlantic | collected 2013-07 | reverse complement strand
CGAGATAGCGTAGCGTCTCGTGGGCTCGGAGATGTGTATAAGAGACAGCCCCAAGGGCAGGCATGCCGGAGGGGCCCTGGGGAAGGCTGGCCACGGCGATGAGCGCTTGGGCGTAGGCGCGCGGATCCTCCCGACGGGTCACGGCGTCGTCGGTGGCCAGCTCCATGAGTTGGTGCAGGCGGCGGCTCACAGCCCAGAGGGGGGCGAGGGGCCAGAGCAGGATCAGGGTGAGGGAGAGCAGCTCGGCCAGCCAAGGATCCCGTCGGCGCAGGTGCATGGACTCATGGGCCAACACCACATCCATCTGGGCGCAGTCGAGGCCACTGGGGAGCAGGATGACGGGCCGCCACAGACCGGTGACCAGGGGGCCGGCGCTTGGGTGCTCCATCACCGGCACGCGATTCAGGGTGCGCAGGGGGCGTGCCTGGGCGATCAGAGCGTGCATGCGGGTCCAGGCGACCGCCCGACGAATGCCCAGGAGGAGGCTGCCGGCACTCCAGAGGGCCAAGGCCAGCCAGGCCCAGGTCTGGGGCGCAGGGGGCAAGGCGCTGGCCTGAATGACCCACTCCTGGGGCGCCAGGGCCAGCGGACTCTGCCAATGCAGTGGAATGATCAGACGCAGGGCCACGGGCGCATAGAAGAGCATTCGCCAAGCCGGGCGCACCTTGGCGCCCAGGGCGAGATCAGCGAGCAGACCCAAGGCCAAGAGCAGGGTGGTCCAGGCGAACATCGCCGCCGCCCAACTCAGAGCGGCCTGGGCCCAGAGCGCGCTCATGTGTTCTCTTCGCCTTCGATGAGCTCCAGCAGGGTCTGGCGCTCCTCATCGCTCATGCCTTCTTCTTGGGCTGCAAAGGCCAAGGCCGGCGCGGCAGAGCCGCCGAAGACCACGTCGCGGAATCGCTCCCAAGCGCTGCGGCGGGCGCACTCGCGGCTGAGCATGGGGGTGTAGGTCCACACCCCGCCTTGTTTCTCGGCGCGCACCATGCCGGCTTTGCCCATGCGATCCAGCTGGGTCTTGACCGTTGAGTAGGCCCATCCCCGGCGCTCTTTGAGGGCACTGGTCAGATCACTGGCGCTTGAGCTTCCAGCGGTCCAAAGGGCGTCCATGATGTCCCACTGGGCATCGGTCATTCAGGCTCCCGCAGGGTTGACGCTACAGGTGTAGCACGGCCCTGCAGGGGGTGACTACTTGCCCGTTCCAGCAATCACCGCGTAGGGCGTCTTGAGCAGCAGCTTCAGATCCAGGAAGAGGCTCCAGTTGTCGATGTACTGAAGGTCCAGCTTCATCCAGGTCTTAAAGTCGATGTTGTTCCGACCGCTGACCTGCCAGATGCAGGTGATTCCGGGTTTCATGCTCAGGCGGCGCATCTGCCAGCGCTCGTACTGGGCGACCTCGGAGGGGATGGGGGGACGGGGGCCGACCAGGCTCATCTCGCCCACCAGCACGTTCCAGAACTGGGGGAACTCATCCAGGCTGGTCTTGCGGATGAAGCGCCCGATGCGGGTGATGCGGGGGTCGTGGGTCATCTTGAAGACCGGACCGTCCATCTCGTTGGTGTCCGCCAGCTTGGCCTTGAGGGCCTCGGCGTTGGTCACCATCGAGCGGAACTTCCACATCTTAAAGTCGCGGCCATAGAGACCGGAGCGCTTCTGGCCGAAGAACACGGGTCCACCGGGGTCCTCGATCTTGATGGCCAGGGCCACCGCTGCCATGAGGGGACCGGAGACCGCAAGCGCGGCCAGAGAGAGCACGATGTCCATCAGGCGCTTGATGACCAGGGCCTCCTCGTTGCGCGGGGTGGTCGAGAAGCTGAGTACCGGACGGCCTTCCACCTCGCGGAGCTCGGCTTGGGCCACGCGCAGGCCCAAGAAGTTGGCGTCGATGGTGAACTCGACTCCCAGCTCCTCGCAGGAGTCGGCGACGCTGCGCAGGGTGGCGGTGTCCCAGGCGCGGCCGGAGAGGTAGACCTGGTTCACCGGCAGCTCGACCAGCAGCCTGGGCAGATCCTTGACCCGGCCCAGGACCTTGTAGGCAGCGACCGAAGACTCGCGCACTTCCTCTTGGTCGGGATGCACCACGCCCAGCACATGTAGGCCCCACTCCTTGTGGTCCTCCAGGGCTTGGATGTAGGGCAGGGACTCGCCTGCCGTACCGACCACCAGGACGTTGTGGGCGTCTTTGCCGCCGCGCGCTCTGGAGCGCATGTAGGCGAGCATCATGCGTCGGCTGATGAACACGCCCAGCAGGGAGAAGAGCGCAAAGCCCACAAAGAGGGAGCGGGAGAGCACCGCGATCTGCTGAAAGAGAAAGAGCACACCCAGAGAGACGAAAGCGCCCATCAGCGTGCCGGTGGCGATGCGGATGAGCAAGATGTCGGTGCGCATGCGGCGCAGGCCGTCGTAGGTCTTGGCCCAGGTCAGGCCCAAGAGCCAAGCCGGCAAGAAGATGGCCATCATCTCCAGGTGGGGCTCAACGGCCAGGTCCTGGAGGGTGCGCTCGGCGCCCGGAAACAGGTCGAAAGGCCAGTGCTCCCGTGCCAATGCGCGGGTGCCCAGGGCGAGCATGTACATCGCGCCCACGACCACAGCATCGAAGATGCGGGCGCCGAGCTTTAGTGCGGCGTTCTGTTGTCGCTGCATGGGGGCTCCAGGACGGGGGTAGTTAGGGTATCTGCTAGGCCGGGCCCCTGCAGCCCTCTGTAACCCTGTCACTTGAGCGTTGACGATGCCTTTGCCCACCGAACCAGAGCTACAGGTCGCCTCACTCATCGTCGGCGGCGGACGGCCCTTTACCTTGATCGCGGGGCCCTGCGCGATCGAGTCCCGAGAGCACGCCCGCAGACACGCCGGCGCCCTGCAGGAGATCTGCGCAACATTGGGGGTTGCGCTGATCTATAAATCCAGCTTTGACAAGGCCAATCGCACCAGTCTGGCCTCGTATAGGGGACCGGGAATGGAGGAGGGCTTGGCCATTCTCGCTGAGATTCGGGCCGACTTTGGCCTAGCGGTCACCACCGACCTCCACCTCCCGGATCAGGCCCCTGCAGTGGCCCAAGCCGTGGACTTGCTGCAGATTCCTGCTTTTCTGTGCAGGCAGACCGATCTGCTGGTCGCCGCGGGCCAGACGGGGCTGCCGGTGAACGTGAAGAAGGGGCAGTTTATGGCCCCAAAAGAGATGGCCCACGCCGTCAACAAGGTCATCGAGTCGGGCACCGGAGGCGCGATGTTGACCGAGCGAGGCCACAGCTTTGGCTACCAGGATCTCATCGCGGACATGCGGGGCCTGCCGGAGATGCGGGCCCTTGGGGTGCCGGTGTGCATGGATGCGACCCACGCTGCGCAGAAGCCTGGCGCACTGGATGGAAAGACCGGTGGAGACCGTCGGGTGGCGGAGCTGCTGGCGCGAGCCGGGGTTGCGGTGGGGGTTGACGCGCTCTTTTTGGAGGTCCACGAGGACCCGGACCGTGCGCCCAGCGACGGACCAAACATGATTGCGCTCTCGCGCTTGCCGGCGCTGCTGGCTACCCTGGTGGCCCTGGACCGTGTTGTGAAGGAGAGCTGAGATGTTCAAGATGAAGCTGGCCCTTGGGGCGATGACTCTGGTGGCCTTGAGTGCCTGCGCTGGCCCCACGGATGGGGTCTGGTGGGTAGAGCTTGATCTGGAGGACTCAGCGACCTGTTCTCAGAGCGTGGCCCACAACTTTGCCGACGCCAGCGTGCCAGAAGAGCCCGTGGATGAGGACCCCTGGGAGCGGGAGACCGCGGCGACCCAGAGCGGTGCGGGTTTCTTTGCCTTGGTGACCCAGGATCCCAACGGGCTGATCTGGACCCACGCCGGCGAGGTGCTCCATGGCGCGGCAGAGGGGGGGAGTTGGACCCTGGAGGGCGAGGCCTGGGAGGAGAGCACGCGCAGCGACAGCCACCCCGACGGCTATGTCTTCGACGCCAACGAGGCCCTGAGCAGCGCGACCAAGCTGGAGCTGACACAGGACAAGGGCAGCCTGACAGGCACCTGGACCTTGGTGAGCTTCAGCGAGCGGGACTACACCGAGAGCGATGACTGGGCCGTGGACTTGGCGCAGCCCAGCCAGGTCCCGGTGGGCTCGGTGCTCTTCTTGGAGGACGGGACCCCAGCGAGCAACGCCCCCGACTTTGAGGACTGCTCCAGCGCCCCATGCACCTTGTCGGTGGAGGACACCTGCTCCCGTTCCGGGCCAGTTCGCGCCACTCTGACGGAGCTGGAAGCGGGCGACTTTGAGGGCATCAGCGAGGCTGGGTACACGCCAGGGCTCTAGAGCGCATGGGCGCAGAGCCCCACTCGGAGTAGGATAGTGGCCATGTCTCCTCGCCCCAAGCGGCCAGGCCGCGCGCCATCTGGTCCGGGGCTGCGGCCACCGCGTCCCGAAGATAGGCGGGCGGAGCAGGAGGGGCCGACGCCCGTGCCCATCCTCTCGGACCTGCGAGAGCTCTGGGGGCACCGTGACCTGCTGCTGCAGTTCGCCTTCAACGACCTGAAGCACCGCTACATCGGCAGCTTGATGGGCGTGTTCTGGATGGTCATCAATCCCATCATCGAGCTTGCGACCTACACCTTCGTCTTCCACGTGCTCATGCAGCAGAACTTCACCCCCCAGGGTGGCGTGGTGCACTACTCGCTCTTTCTCTTCTGCGGAATGGTGGCCTGGTTCGCGGTGGCAGACGGCCTGAACCGAGCCACGACGGCCATCACCAGCCACGCGCACCTGATCAAGAAGGTGAACTTCCCAGCTGCGGTGCTGCCGGCCCACATGGTGCTCTCGGCGGTGTTCAACCAAGGCGTGCGGACGTGCATCCTGGCCCTGGGCGCCATCTTCCTGGGCAACGGGCTGAGCATCCACTTCCTGCTGGTGCCGCCCTTCATCCTGTTGCAGACGCTCTTCGTGGCCGGCCTGGCCTTCTTCCTGAGCACCGCCCAGGTCTACTTCCGCGACACCGCCCACTGGGTGAACGCTGGCCTGCTGGCTTGGATGTTCATCACGCCCATCTTCTACCCAGCAGACGCCTACCCCCAGCAGGCGCAGCTCCTGCTCCAGCTCAACCCTCTGGCGCACGTGGTGGGCATCTACCAAGAGCTCATCCTGAACCAACGGCTGCCCAATCCACGGCAGATGATTCTGGTCACGGTCTTCAGCGTGGGCTTCTTCGTGGCGGGGTACTCGGTGTTCGCGCACCACCGGAAGAACTTCGCCGACTTGGTGTGACTTGCGCTGAACCCTAAACTTGTCTACTCTCAGGTTACACTTGGGTGAGCATGTTCTGGTTCTTGTTGGCGTGTCGTACCTATGCTGTAGAAGTCCCCGTGGACGCTGCAGATTCGGGAGGGGGCGACACGTCAACGGAGCTGGAGCCTGAGCCCTTTGTGCCCGTGGCCTTGGAGGAGCCGGAGGCACTGTTTTGGGGTGAGTGGGACTGCGGTCCGCCAGCTTGGGTGGTGGCCGATGCCGGTGAGAGCCTGTGGGTCCAGGCCGGAGAGGAGGTGGTGCTCGATGCCGGACTGGCCGCTGGCGAGACGGCGAGCTGGAGTCTGTTGAAGGGCGAGGCGGTCTTGGCGCTGGAGGGCGGCCAGGTGCGCTTTGTGCCCGAGCTGGAGGGGCTCTACGAGCTCCGTCTCATCGTGGACAGCGCCAAGGATCAGGACAAGGACCGGGTGTTGGTGCAGGTGGGCGGGGAGCTGGCCCCGCCCAGCGCGGTGGTCGCCGATGTGATGGACCTGTACATCGGGGAGAGCGTGACCCTGGACAGCGGCGGTAGCACCGGACCGGAGGGTGTGGCGCTGCGCACGGTCTGGACCTTGCTTGAGAGTCCGATGGGGAGCGGGATCGAGGTGCTGGGCCAGGACGGCGCGCTCTTGAGCTTCACGCCGGATGTCCCTGGGATCTACACCTTCCGCAGCGAGGTCAGCGCGGGCGCCATCACCGACAAGGCGACGGTGCGTGTGGCCGTCGCGGGACCGGTCTGGGCGCCGGGCTACTTGCCCCTGGAGCCCGTCACTCTGAGCGCCACAGGCCTGGAGGGCTGGACCCCCGATGTGGTGGTCAAGTGGGCGGGGGCCGAGGCGGCGTTGCCCCAGGAGCAGATGCCGGAGCGCTTTGGGAGTTGCGTGGCCTTGAGCCCCGCCCAGGCCGAACAGCTGGCTTTGAAGGTGGTCTTCGAGGACCCCGAGAGCGGGGAGGTGCTCGCTCGGCACTACCCCAAGTACACGGTCCTGGATGGGCCCTGGCCCCAAGGAGTACAGGTCTTGCAGACCCCGGGCGCCGTGCAGGTACGCAGCTTGGGGGAGCAGCTGGTGCTGCGCTCTGGCAGCGAGACGCAGCTGCTTGTTGGTGGTCTAGAACTTGGCTTCTCGGCCATGGCGGGCGGCGATGGGGACTGGGGCTGGGGCGCGCAGATCTTCGAGGTCGCCGAGCTGGCCTCGGGGGCGGTGGTGGTCGCTGACCGTGGCCCTGTGGCGCTCTTCTCCGAGCCGGTGTTCACCCTTGGCGAGGGCCGAGATGCTGCTTTTCTCCTGGACGACCCCACAGGGGATTGGCTGCTGGTCGATGGCGTGCTCTACGACGCGGCGCTCAATGAGCAGGGGACGCTTCGAAGGGCGGGTGGTCGGGTGCGCTTGGACGAGGCGCTGCGCGTCGACTTGGACGGGGACGGGGAGCTTGAGTTGCTCGTGATCGAGCGGGTGGGGGCAGAGCAGTATCTGCGGCGTCTCTCTCGCCCGAGCGAGGCGGTGGACCTGCAGGACGTGCAATCGGCAGAGGTGCTCTTCAAGTTTGGGATGGCGGCTGGGGACTTGGATGGAGATGGCTACCCGGAGCTCTTGCTGAACGATGGGGCCGCGCTGCATCGGGTGATCGGAGGCGCCGAGGTGAGCCTGGAGCCGCAGCTCTGGGTGGAGGCGGGAGGGGAGCAGCTCAGAGCGCCCCAGCTTGAAGACGTGAACGGGGACGGGACCTTGGATCTGCTTTTGCAGGGTGAAGGCGTGGTCGTCAACGAGGCCAGCTCGGGCAGCACCTGGCTCCTGCATGGCCCAGTGACAGCGCCGGTCTTCCTGCTCAGCTCCTCGGCCACGCTCTATGCGGGCACGCCTGAGCAGCGGCTCGGGGAGGCTCACTGGACGGGCAGCGCTCTGATTGGAGCGAGCTGGGATGGGCTCTGGGTTCCTTAGGGCGCCGCGATTCGGCCGCCCTAAGCGGCGTCGTTCCTGGTCAGGATCTGGTCCAGCAGAGCGAGCAGCTCTTTCATGCCGAAGGGCTTGTGCAAGATGTGCGCACTGCGGGATGTGTGGTCCCGGCCAGGGTCGTATCCGGTCATCAAGATGACCTCCGGAGCGCTTGGCTGCCTCTGGAGGTGGGCTGCCAGCTCGTGGCCACCCATCTTCGGCATGGACACGTCGCTGAGGAGCACCGCCACCTGTGGGTTCTCTTCGATGAAGTGCATCGCTTGTTGGCCATCCACGCACACTTGAACTTGGTATCCAGCGCGCTCGAGAACCCGACCCAAGAGCGTTCGGATCTGGAGCTGGTCGTCGGCGATGACCACCAGCTCCTTGGGCACACGACCGGAGGCCTCGGCTGCCTTGGCCTTGGCCTGGGGCTGGAGCTCGGTGGTGGGCAAGTAGGCGTAGAAGGTGGTCCCGCTGTCACTGGTGCTGAAGTGCAGGTGTCCCCTGTGCTTCTGAATCACGCTGTGTACGACAGAGAGCCCCAAGCCGGTTCCCGTTTGGCTGTTCTTTGTGGAGAAGAAGGGCTCGAAGATGTGCGGCTGGGCGTCTTCTGGGATTCCCACGCCGGTGTCTTGGACCGCGATGCAGAGGAACTCTCCTGGGATCGCGTGTTCGTTTAGGCTGAGCTGAGCGCTGCCCAGAGTGGTGCAAGTCGTCCTGACCAGGAGCTTGCCACCTTGGGGCATGGCATCCCGGGCGTTGAGCACCAGGTTCATCACCAGCTGCTCGAGCTGGCTGCGGTCAGCCATGACGTGGGGGAGCTCCGAGGCGCGCTGAAAGGCCAGGTCAATGTGCTTGGGCATGAGGCGGCTGAGCATCCGGGACAGGCTGTCCATCACCTCGGGCAGGGCGATGGGCTTGGGCTGGAGCAGCCGCCCCTGGGAGAAGGTGAGCAGCTGCTGGCTCAGGTCTGCGGCCCGCTTGCTCGCTGCTTGGATCTCGTCGATATAGGCCCTTGCAGGGTGCTCCCCGAGCTCCTCTATGGCCAGACTGGCGTTGCCCGAGATGGCCGTGAGAACGTTGTTGAAGTCATGGGCGACCTCTCCGGCCAGCCGACCCAAGGACTCCAGGCGCTCGCTGGCCTGGATGCTCTCAGCAAGGGCTTTGGCCTTTTGTTCAGCCCGTATGCGCGTGACGACCAGGGAGAGCAGGGAGGCCACCCGCACGATGAGATCGAACTCGGCAGGGGTGGGCTCCATGACCCCGACCTCGGCGAAAGTTCCGACGGCCATTGCACCGATTCGCCCGCCGAAAGGCAGCATGGGGACGGCGATGAGCGTTCGGTTTCCGAAGTGCGCGACCTGCGCTTGATCCGCCATGGCTTCTTCGCGCAGATCCGGCATGCAGAAGGGCTCTTCAGCGGTGAATAGGTGACGCAGCAGTGGGTCGTGCTCCAGCAGAATCGACTCCATGCGCATCTTGGCGCCCTGGATGTCGGGGCGGGGGTTGCCCACCAGCTCCAAGTGGGTCTCGTCCACAGCGCGCATCACCACCCAACACGCCCGGTATCGCGTGTTCGACGCGATGAACGTATTCACGGACTCTAGGGCAGCGACAAGGTCTGCGGCGCCGTGGAGTGTGCGGGAGAGGAAGAGCAGTTGCTCTGTGTCATGCATGGTTGATCCTACACCTGAGCGCGTGGAACTCTGGCCTAGTTTTCAGCGAATTTCTCGGCACCCATGGCCTGGAGCGCAAAAGCGTTCACAAAGGCGGCGTCGTCCAGCCTGCCGTAGCGACCACTCTGGCCGGCGTGTCCTGCACCCATGTGGGTCTTGAGCCAGATCGGCGCGTCGCCCGTGCCCACAGCCCGCAGCTTGGCCACCCACTTGGTGGGCTCCCAGTACTGGACGCGGGGGTCATTTAGGCCGGAGATGACCAGCATGGCGGGGTAGTCCTGGGCGCAGACTTGGTCGTAGGGCGAGTAGGCCAGCATCCAGTCAAAGGGCTCGCGGATGGCGGGGTTTCCCCACTCCTCCCACTCGTTTGTCGTGAGCGGGATGCTCTCGTCGAGCATGGTGCTGACCACGTCCACAAAAGGGACTTGGGCGATGCAAGCAGCGAAGAGCTCCGGCGCTTGATTCACGGTGGCTCCCATCAGCAGCCCACCCGCGCTTCCCCCCTGAATGACGAGCTTGCCCGGCGAGGTCACCCCATCGGCGATGAGCGTCCGGGCCACGGCGATGAAGTCTCCGAAGCTGTTCTGCTTGTTCTTGAGCTTGCCATCCTCGTACCAAGCGCGGCCCTTGGCGCCGCCGCCGCGAACCTGGGCGATGGCGTAGACCACCCCGCGGTCCAGCAGGCTGGGGCGCGCGGTGGAGAAGTGTGGGTCGATGACCACGCCGTAGGAGCCGTAGCCGTAGAGCAGGGTGGGCGCGTCCTGGAGCTTGGTGTCCTTGTGCCAGCACATGGCCACTGGGATCTCTGCCCCGTCCGGTGCGGTGACCCATCGGCGCTCACTCCGGTAGTTGGCTGCCGTGTAGTTGGGGACCGGGGTCTCTTTGAGCAGGGTCTGAACCCGGGTGTCCAGATCGACCTCCAGGAGCTGTCCGGGGGTGATGAGGGAGGAGGTGCCGTAGCGCAGAGTGCGCTGTCCCCACTCGGGGTTGGAGCCCATCCACTGCAGCGCCGGGTCCTGCTCCATGGGAACGGTCCAGTCTGCGCCTGTCTTTTGGTCCAAGATGCGCAGGGTCTTTAGGCCGCCGCTGCGCTCGCTGAGCACGATGTGGTGCTCAAAGGCCGAGGCGCCCAAGAGCTGCACGTCGGCGCGGTGGGGGACCAGGGGCTGCCAGTCCATCGGGGCATCGAGAGGGGCTTGGAAGAGGGCGAACTCCAGGTACTGCTGAACGCCGTCTACCTTCTCGCCGTTGGTGTGGATGAGCCAGCGCTCGCCTTGGTGAGAGACGTCGATCTCCCGGCCCTCTTTGCGGGGAATGAGCATGCTCAGCTCGCTGGGATCCTCGGCGTCGAGCACTCTGACCTCGCCGGTGGTGGAGGCGTGAACCCCGCACACCAGGAAGCGGTTGGAGCGGGTGCGCGCGATGCTCAGGCGGAAACGGGTGTCCTCCTCCTCCCAGAGCAGCGCGTCCTGGTCTTGGGGGGTGGCCAGGCGGTGGCGCAGGAGGCGGAAGGGACGCCAGGCCTGGTCGTGGATCGTGTAGAGCAGGGTCTGGTTGTCGTTGGCCCAAGCGATGTTTCCGCTGATCTCCTTGAGACGACCGAGCTCCTCCCCCGAGGCCAGGTCGATGACCACCGCCTCGTAGACCTCGCCCCCGCTGGTGTCGATGGCGTAGGCCAGGCGGCTGTGATCCGGGCTGACCTCGAAGGCGCCGATGCTGATGTACTTGTGGTCCATCTGGTTGGGGTCCAGAAGCACCTGCTCAGCGCCGCCGCCACGGGGCTGGCGGCAGTAGACCGGGTAGGCGGCGCCCGCGACGGTGCGGGTGTAGCTCTCCCAGGGGCCGTCCTTGACCGGTGGCTGGGCGTCGTCTTCCTGGATGCGAGAGAGGGATTCGTCGAAGAGGGCCTTTCGCAGGGGCGCCAGGTGGGCCAGGCCGGCCTCCATGTGGGCGTTCTCGGCGTTGACGTAGGGCAGCAGCTCGGGGTCTTCGCGCTCGCGCATCCAGTGGTAGGGATCGCTGCGTTGCACGCCATGTTCGGTGTGGGTGTAGGGGCGCTTGGGGGCGATGGGTGCGGGCATGCGGTCCTCGGGCGGGGAGCGCTCCTTATCCGGTGCGCGCGCTCAGCAGCCCCACTCTTCCAGCAGAATTGCGTTGTCGGAGAGATCGCACTCCTGAGCATCCAGGTCCTCGCCAAGCTGAATGCGCAGGCCCAAGGGGCCGATCTCGCTGGCGGGGACTTGCAACTCAAAGCCTGCGGCGGCCTGGCCAGCGCTCAGGGAAGGCAGGGTTCCGCTCTGAATGGCGGTCTCTCCGGTCTCTGAGCGTGCGTAGACGGTGTAGGGGCTACCTTGGGGCATGTCTACCGCGCCGCTGTTCCACACTTGAAGGCCGATATGCAAGGTTCCCGTGCTGCATTCGCTGATGCAGTGCTCTCCCACTGCGCCGGTCAGCTGGGGGCGGTCGCTGCGCTCGGGGTAAGGGTGTGCGCGGAACTGAGCGGCGCCGGCTGAATCCGTGGGCGGCTCCATGCCGCTGGAGCTGGCGCTGAAGTCGTGGGTGGGCCAGCTGGTGATGCCGGGGGCCCAGCCCTCGCCGGCGTGGCCAAAGCAGCTCACGCCCTGGTAGCTGCCGGCTCGGGAGGCGTCGTAGACGTTGGAGGACAGGCAAATCTCCGCTGCGTTGTCGCGGTCGATGTCGGCGACGACGGGGTACTCCCACACGGTCATGGAGGCGTGCTCCAGGTCCTCGTGCAGCACCGCTCCGGTACGTCCGTCGAAGATGCGGAAGGCCTCTTGGTCGGCGTAGAGCAGCTCGTAGGCGCCATCGTCGTCCACGTCGAAGGCCGAGCAGCCTGCCAGTCCCGAGGCGTCGTTTGTGCTGCTGCTCCAGATCTCGACGGCCTGGGCGTTGAACAGCGTGATCTGGGTGTCGGTGGGCACGGCGATCTCGGCGATGCCGTCTCCGTCAAAGTCCGCGATGCACGGGGGGCCAGGGTTCTGTCCGGGCAGGTCGGTCATGTCCCGAACGGTGCCGTCGTGCTCATGCACATACATGCGGTCTCCGGAGACCACGAAGACCTCCAGCTCGGGATCGGCGTCGATGTTGGCCACGGCGCTGAAGCTGCCCTGGCCGCTGCCACGGAGGGTCCAGGCGGTGCCGCCATCGGCGCCAAAGACCCGGTCTCCGAGCAGGATCTCCTTGAAGCCGTCGCCGTCCAGATCTGCGACCACTGGGGTGTGGTAGGTCGTTCGGTGCGCGGCGAGAGTGGCCAAGGTGCTGCCATCTTTGCCCTGCAGCACGGCCACGTCACCAATGACCTCGAGCTGGCCATCGCCGTCCAAGTCGGCCACGGTGGGCTGGGGGAAGATGGAGAGGGGAAAGCTGCGCGAGCGCCAGAGAACCTCGCCATCGGCCTCGACCGCGACGACCTCGTCTTCGGTGCTAAAGGCGATGATCTCCGGCAGGCCGTCGTCATCCACGTCTCCGACGCTCACGCCGCCCAAGCCCAGAAAGCCGTCGAGCTGCCAGAGCACCTCGCCGCTGGCGCCGGAGAGCACCACGAGCTGCTCGGCCTGCAGGGTCGTGAAGATCAGCTCAGGCAGGTCTGATTCGTCGACCTTGCCGTCTCCGTTGTCGTCGTCCAGGTTTGCGATGGCGGGCATCACACCCACGCCGCTGCCCTCGCTGGTGAAGCGGCGCTCGAGCTCTAAGGCGAAGGGGTCGCTGATTCCCCCCAGTGGGCCGGTACCGGCTTGGCAGCTGGCCTCTACGGGGACCGCGCTGGCGGTGGCCAGGGTCAAGGCACAGCTGGCGTCAACGCTGTCTTCGACCTGGTCTTTGATGCAGGCCAAGAGCAAGGAAAGAAACATGGGGACTCCAAAGCAAAGCTTGAAGTCCCCATCGGTTCATTGAGCGCCGGTGCTTAGCAGATGCTCTCGGCGAAGACGATCTCGTTGTTGGTCTCGTCGCACTCGGTGAGCGTGCCGCCTTCGCCCAGGCCGGTTCCATCGTCGTCCAGGCGGATGATGATGCCGAAGCGTCCCCATTCGCTGGGCAGCATGGCGAACTCCAGACCGGCAGGAGCCTCACCGGCTGGGATGGCTGGCAGCACACCCTGCAAGGTCAAGACCTCGCCCGATTCCGTCACGCTGTAGACGGCGTAGGGCAGTCCCGCCTCGATGTCGGCGCCGCCTTCGTTCCAGACCTGGAAGGAGACACGCACCGGGCCGTTGTCGCAGTCTGCCAGGCAGAAGTCCTTGAGCTTGCCGCCCAGCTCAGGCCGGGCCGGGTCGTCCACGCTGGGGCGGGCCCGGAAGACGTTGTACTTGAGCCAGCTGGCATCTGGAACCTTGGGCACGCTGCCGTCGGCCAACACGTTGGTCAGGGCAAAGTCGTGGGTTCCCCAGGTTGGCCCTGAGGAAGGCCAGCCGTCGCCGTTGTGGCCGAAGCAGGTCACGCCCTTGTAGCCGGAGCCGTTGGAGGCGATGCAGATCTCCGCGGAGTTGTCCTTGTCGATGTCGGCGATGACTGGGTACTCCCAGACGGTGCCGGAGCTGTGCGAGTAGTTCTCGTAGAGCAAGGTGCCGGTCGCGCCGTCGTAGATGCGCAGGGCGTCCTGGTCCGCGAAGAGCACCTCGTAGGCGCCATCGTTGTCCATGTCGTAGCCCGAGCAGCCCGCCAGCCCGGAGCTGTCGTTGATGCCGGTGTCCCAAATCTTGGTGCCATCGACCTCGAAGACGCTGAGCTTGGTGTTGGCAGGGATGCCAATCTCGACCTCGCCGTCGCCGTCAAAGTCCGCGATGCAGGGAGGGCCGGGGTTGCTGCCAGGGATGGTGGCCGTGGTGATGAGCGTGCCGTCGTCCTCGTGCACGTACATGGTGCTGCCGGAGACAAAGAAGACCTCGGCCTCCCGGTCGGAGTCGATGTTGGCCACTGCGCCAAAGTTGCCCGCTCCGCTGCCGGCGTTGGTCCACTCCGTGGCGCCGGTGTGGGAGAAGACCTTGTTGCCCAGGATGATCTCCTGGGTGCCGTCTTGGTCGATGTCGGCGGCGATGGGGGTCTTCCAGGAGTTGGTGATGCCTGTGAGGGTCGCCACGGTGTTGCCGTTCTCCCCGTTGACCACCGCGATGTCCCCGATGACTTCGGGCTTGCCGTCGGCGTCCAGGTCAGCCACGGTGGGCTGGGGGTAGGAGCCCAAGCCGAAGGTGCTGGAGGTCCACTCCTTGTTGCCCTTCTCGTCCACCGCCGCGATCTGGTTGCTGGTGGTGAAGGCGATGATCTCGGGCTCGCCGTCGGCGTCTACGTCGGCGATGGTCACGCCGCCTTGGCCGTTGTAGCCGCTGCTCTCGAAGATCACGCCGCTGCCGTCGCCGGAGAGCAGGACCAGAGTGTTGCTGCTCCAGGTGGTGAAGGCGATGTCGGGGATGTCCTTCTCGTCCACGCGCCCATCACCGTTGTCATCGGTCATGTTGCCGATGGCAGGCATGACGATCGCGCCGCTGCCGCCGCTGGTGTATTGGTACTCGATGCTCAGGTCGAAGGCGTCCTTGATGGAACCGCTGACTCCGGTGGTTCCATCGCACTCTTCGATGATGCTGACCGTGCCGGCTGGAGCGAGCAGGACCTCGCAGTCGGGATCGACCGTGCCGGTGTCGATTGGGACATCGGTGTCGACCGCGGTGTCGTTGCAGTCCGGGATCTGAGGCGGACAGTCCACCCCAGAGTCTTTGTCCGGGGTACCGGTGGCGTCGTTTTCGTCAACCAGCTCGTAGTCGCTACAGGCCAGAAGAGAGAGAAGAAAGAGCATTGGCTATCCCAGCAGTTCTGGGCATTATAGCGGCATTTCGTTGAGGCGCTCACACTTTGTTGACTCCCTACTTCAGCGAGGCCAGACTTGCCGGAGTGAGTATGTCTACGCAGGGTCTTGGAGATGGGGATGCTTTGGCTGTTGAGCCTCGGGTTTTTGGGCTGTGACACGCGCACGCGGATCATCACGGAGGGCGAGCGCACGCTCTACTCGGAGGACCTGCAGCGGGAGGGGCGCTTCGTGAGCGGGGACCCTCTTCTGGTGGGCAGCAGCTTCTGCATGGGCATGGACCAGGAGAAGCAAAACGCCTGTGTGCGGATGGACGGTCTGGAAGCGGAGCCGGAGTACGGCTTCTGCTTTGAGTTCATGGACCTGGGCGTGGCCGAGGTGCAGATCGAGCCAGCGGCCTGCGAGGAGAGCGAGACGGACTGGGAGGATTCCGACCGGCTGCGTCTGGACGTCATCCCCGTGGATGGCCTGAGTGCGCAGCTGGTCTGGCCCGTGGAGGAGCGCGCAGCCAGCCTCGCGCAGAACGCCAGCTACGAGATCCTGGGTCCGGACTTCGCTGTGGCCGGGGTGGTGCCCAGCGTGGACACCCCCTTGTGGATCTGGCCCCAAGCCGAGCTGCCGGTGCACCTGAGTGTGCACGATGCAGAGGCGGATGTGGCCTGGAGCTACCCCTGGCAGGTTGAGGTGGAGGGTGCCTTCGCGCGAGAGGACAAGGTCTGGAGCTTCAGCGGTCCGGAGGGCGGGCGCATCGCCGTCGTGAATGGCGCCGGCCAGGAGCGCATAGAGGCCCGGGAGTGGTCACCGGCGGACACCGTTGGGGCCATCGAGGACCGCCTGCATGTGGCCATCTTCGAGTGGGACAGAAAAGACTTTGATGCGGCCATCGACGCGGGCGAGCTGCCCTTCCCTGAGATCAGCGCCTTCTTGGAGAGCACCGGACCGGCCGGTCAGGTGGTCAAGGGGCAGCCGGTGGAGTGGGGGGTGAGCGGCGTGAACGGCGCGCGCGTCACCGGCTACCTGGACCCTGCGGCAGTGGAGGTGGATCTCTTCTGCGCGATGAGTTGGCGCAGCCGCCGAGAGCGCATGGTCTTGCATGCCAGGAGCCAGAAGGGCCGCTCTGAGCAGGCCTTCTGGGTGCGAATCCCCCGACTGCCCAGGGACCCCCAGAGCAAGGAGAACTTCAAGGCCTACTGCGATGCTCTGCAGCCAGATCTGAGCGGCTGCAGCCAAGCTCCGGGAAGGGGTCTGCTGCTGCCGGGGCTCTTGGGCCTAGTGGGTCTGCTGCTGCGGCGGAAGCAGGATTGACCTGCTAGCGCCAGTATTGGGCCCCCGGTTGGGTCTCAGTACTGAGGAACCGCGTGACGTGCGCTGCTTGGACGCTGTGCCATCCAGACCACGTGGTTGCCGCCATCGTCCGGGGTGAGACGCGCGGCCTCGTTGAAGAAGCGCATCTCCACGACGAAACCGGCACGAAGCAGAAAGGGGCCCAGCCAGGGATCCTCGCCCGCGCACCAGATGCCCAACACGCCACCAGGACGCAGTGCCTGGAAAGCGGCCGCGACGCCTTGCTGGCTGTAGAGCCAGCCGTTCATGGGCCGGGTCAGGTCCTGAGGGCCGTTGTCCACATCGAGCAAGATGGCGTCCCAGCGGCCGTCAGCGGCCTCGACCAGGTCGCCCACATCGCCTAGGTGTACGGAAGAGCGGGGGTCCTTGAGGGGGTGACCGGCGGCGCCGCCCACGTACTCCTTGTTCCAGGACACCACGGCAGGCATGAGCTCAGCGACGGTGACGCCGCCATTGGGGCCGATCTGGCGCAGCGCTGCGGCCATGGTGAAGCCCATGCCCAGACCACCGACGAGGATCTGAGCCTTGTCCAGATCTGGGATCAAGTCGCAGGCCCAGTCCGCCAGTGCGTCCTCGGAGCCGTGCAGCTGGTCGGTCATCAGCTCGCGGCCGTTGACGCGGATCTCAAAGGTGCCGGAGCGCTCTACAAGGTAGAGGGTTCCGTCGTTTCCAGGCACTTCTTGGTGGTCTACCACTCGCCAGTCACTCATCTCGGCTCCTGGCCAAGCAGCGCTCTTGCATGCCGGCCCGCGCTACTAAGGGCGCCCCGCCAAAGAAACGAGGACAATCGCGACCCAGGCGGCGATTAGTCCAAGATTCCGGGCATGCGCAGCAGAAAGTCGCGCCGGTCCGAGAACACGGTGAACCAGCAGTCCGGGCAGTCGTAGCCGAAGGGGTAGTGGGCCTTGCACTGTGGACAACCCAAGGCCTCGCTCGGGACCTCCTCCACCCTTGGGCGGCCAGCGTAGCGCTCCTTGCCTCTCCTGGCGCGCTCGGCCATGCGCGCTTGGCTCTCTCGAAGCTGGCTGGCCAGGACCCGGCCAATCTCGGGCGATATCTAGCCCATTCCTGAAAGTCTCCTTTGATAGGAGTGTATGCGCGGTGTGTTCTGCGAAAAGGCCTTTCACCTGTCTCTTATACACATCTCCGAGCCCACGAGACGCTACGCTATCTCG
>OJHJ01000391.1_pt1 | contig 17657 bp, 20 predicted proteins | sample 1595201 | NCBI WGS metagenome assembly OJHJ01 (sample SAMN05416832, study PRJEB24817) | seawater metagenome | isolation source: Sea water | place: Canada:Atlantic | collected 2013-07 | reverse complement strand
GATCTACACTAGATCGCTCGTCGGCAGCGTCAGATGTGTATAAGAGACAGGCGTTCAATGGTTCTAACATCGCCATAACCTTCAGAAATCATCCACTTCAACATCGTGATATTTGAGTTTAAGTATTCGATGATAGGTTCTTTGTTTAATTTAATCGTGCAACCAGCTGCTGAACGTTCAGCTGATGCGTCCGATAATTCAAACGCTTGCTCTACTTTTAAGTCGGGTAAGCCTTCAATTTCAAGAACACGACCAGAGAACGCATTAACTTTACCCTCTTTAGCAACCGTTAATAAGCCTTGGTCTATTGCGGCTAATGGAATAGCGTTAACCATGTCACGTAGCGTAATACCTGGCTGCATTTCACCTGTGAAACGAACAAGAATAGATTCAGGCATGTCTAACGGCATAACACCGGTTGCCGCTGCAAATGCAACTAAACCAGAACCCGCAGGGAAAGAAATACCTAGTGGGAAACGCGTATGTGAATCACCACCTGTACCGACGGTATCAGGAAGCAACATGCGGTTTAACCATGAATGGATAATACCATCACCAGGGCGTAAGGACACACCGCCACGGTTCATAATAAAGTCAGGCAGCGTATGATGTGTGTTGACATCAACCGGCTTAGGATAAGCTGCTGTATGGCAAAATGACTGCATAACAAGGTCTGCAGAGAAACCTAAACAAGCCAAGTCTTTTAATTCGTCACGCGTCATAGGCCCCGTTGTATCTTGTGAACCAACAGTTGTCATATGAGGTTCACAGTAAACACCCGCTCTAATACCCGCTACGCCACATGCTTTACCGACCATTTTTTGAGCTAAGGTATAACCTTTGCCACTGTCTTCATGTGATTCTGGCGTTCTAAACAATTCAGATGCACCTAAACCCAACGCTTTACGAGCACGCAGTGTTAACCCACGCCCAATAATCAAAGGTATACGACCACCGGCTTGAACTTCATCTAAAATAACGTTTGATTTTAATTCGAAGGTAGATAACACCTCATCAGAACCACTTTTTGTTACCTTTCCTTCATATGGGTAAATATCAATAACATCATTCATATTGAAATTGGATACATCCATTTCAATCGGTAACGCGCCGGAATCTTCCATGGTATTAAAGAAAATAGGGGCAATTTTTGAACCTATACAAACACCACCACCCCGTTTATTAGGAATATAAGGAATATCATCACCCATAAACCATAAAACAGAATTAGTCGCTGATTTACGTGAAGAGCCGGTACCGACAACATCACCAACATACGCCAATGGAATACCGTCTTTTTCCATTTCATCAATTAATTTGATAGGCCCTTTAACACCTGGTTCATCAGGGGTAATGCCATCTCGTGGCATTTTTAACATGGCTAACGCGTGTAAAGGAATATCAGGACGTGACCAAGCATCCGGTGCTGGTGATAAATCATCCGTATTTGTTTCGCCAGTTACTTCGAAAACTTTTACAGTTAATTTTTCAGCCAATGCCGGTTTACTTGTAAACCACTCTGCATCTGCCCACGCTTGGATTACACGTGTAGCTGCGGCATTGCCAGCATCTGCTTTTTCTTTAACATCATGAAACGCATCAAATACTAAAAGAATATGAGACAGTTGGTCAGCTGCTGTTTCAGCAAGTTCAGCATTATCAAGCAAGTTAACGAGTGGCATGATGTTGTAACCACCTAGCATTGTACCTAGTAACTCTGTTGCTCTTTTAGGGTTAATTAAAGTAGAAGTAGACTCACCCGTCGTTATTGCTGCTAAAAAACCGGCTTTTACATATGCCGCCTCATCAACACCCGCTGGTACACGGTTTGTAATAAGATTTAGCAAAAATTCACCTTCGCCAGAAGGCGGGGCTTTTAACAATTCAACAAGGCTTGACACTTGCTCAGCATTAAGTGGCTTAGGGACAATACCTATTGCCGCGCGCTCTTCTACATGTTGACGGTATTCCTGTAACATTCATTTCTCCTGCGTATTAAATTAGGCAAAAAAAACCTAATAAGTTAGTAAATAGTAATCACCTATTTTACCTTTTTAGTCGTAAAAGTGACAGCCATATCACACAATTACAAACTTCAGCGTTGTTGCTAATACAAAATTTCAAATTTGTACCATAATTAGAGCCTATTATATAACCTTAGCAACGCCCTTCCATGTGCTTAATCGTTCTTGCCAACCATTATTCTGAACAGTATAAATTTGTGCTGGTTGCTAATAGGGATGAGTTTCATAAACGCGCCTCACTACCGGCTCAATTTTGGCCCGATCAAGATCATGTGTTTGGTGGTTTTGATAAACGTGGCGGTGGCGGTTGGCTCTGTGTAGATAAGACTGGACGACTTGCCGGTATCACCAACGTTAGAAAGCCCCCTTTTGTTGAGCAAACAAAAAAAAGTCGTGGCCAAATTCTAAAAAAGTTTCTATCAGGCAATGTCCCTGCCCCCGATTTTTTAGAGAAACTAAAACAGAAAAGTGAAGAATATGCCTTACTAAACATCCTTCTTAAGGATGAAACTGGTCTATGGCATTATTCAAATGATACAAACACAGTTAAAAAAATATCAACAGGCCTGCACGGCTTAAGCAATGCAACGCTTAACACACCCTGGCCAAAAGTTGCTCATGGTGTTACCCAGCTACAAATGATGTTAAATCGACCAAAAGTAAACCGTGTAGCCTTGTTAAAGCTTCTTACGTCCACAAACATAGTGCCCGATGACATGTTGCCTAACACCGGCGTTAGCGTTGAATCTGAACGTGTTCTATCGCCTCAGTTTATTATTGGTCCTAAATACGGAACTCGCTGTAAAACACTGGTTACGATAGATGCCAATAATCTATTGGAATTCACTGAAGTATCATTCGACGTATTAGGTGAACAAGCACACACTGTCACACAACAAATTCAACTCGACTCTTAATTTAACGGGCGTAAGTTAAAGCAAGCATTGAGCAGCTAAGATTAAAATCAAAACCACATAAGGAAAGGCCACCGTAGGGCGAATTGACTGGCTGATGTACTCAGCTATTAAAGACAGCCCCGTTAAACGAACTTTCTGATATTCACGATTAAACTGAAATGGAGCATTCTCACCGCCCTCCTGAATATACCCCTCAAGCTGCAATAACCGAGGTTCAATACGTGATTGAAACGTTTTCCAAATAGCATCTTGAAGCCACAGTACGGTTAATATCAGTATTATCAATATATTACTCATGCTTAAAGCCTCTGCCATCAACAAGGCAATGACACTTAATAACTTAATATAGAGCGAGTGTTTTTCATAACTATCAAACTGATTCTGAAGTAAACACCACTCCGTTTTAAAATCAATTGTTTCCATTTTATTTTCCATCACCTCAACACTCATGCAGGTTGATGAAATTCAATAACATTTGAATCTGGGTCTCGTACAAAAAAGAATTTAGCCCCTTCAAACTCTACTTTTTCTGTAATGGTGATTTCATGGCTTAAAAGCTGTTCTTCGATAGAACTGATACTCGTCACCTCCAAAGCAATATGGGTATAACCCGTGTGTTTAGTCGGAGTGTCCATCAAAATATTACTGGGGATATCATCCGTAGAATTTAAAATAAAATTAATATTAACCCCCGATGGGTGCTCCATTATCGCCACTGGCTCTGGACCAATTGGTCCTGCAAGAAATTCAAAACCAAGCTTCTCGTAAAACGCCCTAGACCTTTGAAGATTTTTTACTCTTAAACCAACATGATTAATTCCAGTAATTTCTTTCATAAATTCTTCCTACTCTTTAAAAATAGCCACCCTGATACTAAACGGAAGAACTTGTACGCTTGCTAGATTTTTTCATAACAAAACCAAAAACAAACCCTGTAATAAACATAAACGCACTATACGTTATCGCAGGAATCATCATCGTGTCATTACCAACCAGCATACCAGCCACCATTAATGCCAGCGTGCCGTTTTGAATACCTACTTCGTAACCAATAGATATAGATTGTGCTTGTGGCAGATTGAAGAACTTAGCCAATAAATAACCAAGTCCCAAAACTAAAACATTGAGCATTAACGTTGCAGCCCCTGTTTGTATAAAGAAATCAACCATTTGCGCTTTATTCTTCAAAAGAATAACCACTATAATCAAAAACAAAAAGATGACCGAAAACACTTTTATAACAGGTTCCGTTTTATTAGCGGCCTTTTGCCACTTGCTCAATATAAACATGCCAATAAACACAGGTATCACCGTAATAACCAATAATTGAATAATGGTTTTTAGTAAAGGCAGCTCAAATGCGTCACCTGCCCCCATAAAATGATCCATCGATAAGAGCGTCAACCAGGGCAGAGTAAACGGTGTAACAAGGCTAACTATTGCCGTTAAGCTAATAGACAACGCCACATCACCGTTGGCCAAATTGCTGAACATATTTGATGTTGCCCCACCAGGCGCGAAGGAAATAATCATTAGCCCAACGGCCAATTCAGGTGGTAATTTAAAAGCAGTCGCTATAAAAAAAGCAATGGCGGGCAACGCAATCATTTGCGCAAATAAGCCAACCAATGCTGCTTTGGGCATGGCTAACACACGCACAAAATCGGCCATTCGAAGAGACAACCCCATCCCCAGCATAATAATAAATAGTGAGACAGGTAAAACAACCGTCATCAGCAAGTCAGCTTGCATATAAAATCCTATTGTTTGAAGGCGTTAATTTATTTTAACGGGACCATTTAATTTGAAACTCAATTTCTTCCTCAGCCCCATCTCGTTCATGCTCAATGTTGTAATCAGCACGAACAGGTACATAAATGCGTTCACCCGCTATTTGTATTTCAAATTTATCACCCGACTCTAGCGCATCAGCTAACCGCCTTAATTTAGAAACAAACTCTGATGTTGTGTAGCCTTTCTCAATATCTCTATCGCCTTTCATAATCTAATTCCTTATTGTTAATTAGCATATTGACTGATTAGAAAGAATATTCAAACAGTCATCTGCATGGCTTGTCACCAAAAAGTGGCTAGCGCCCTCAATGATGTATTTATTGCTATTGGGTAAGTGTTTGCTCAAGTGAGTACAAATTGCACCAGAAACTGGGTTAGACTCATCTCCATAAACCAAACGGGTTGGAACATTGCACCCATTTAAATCATTATGGGTGTTCGTCGTAGTGGAAATAATATTCCAGTGACGAATATTGTTCTTCACCAGTGATGTCATACTTTCTTGAATAAAATCAGGTAGTGCATTAAACGTATTTTCACCGCCCCAAAAATCGATAACATGGCCACAAACACGAGGTGATTCATTGAGCATATCAAGATGATGTTTAGCTAAAAACGCCTGTACGTTACTAGCCATTTCGCCGCCATTACTACGATCTAACACCCATGTTGCAACAGGCTCAAACAGTGTCATTTGATGTAGATTTATATCCCCTTTCAACGCTTGCGCTAAAGCAACCACCCCCCCAAAAGAGTGACCAACAAGGTGAATAGGCTCATGGGTTAACTGTCGAACCACCTCTCCCACAATGCACAATTCTGTTTCAATAGAAGGTTCGGCAAAATCCACAGGGTCAGGTGTTCCACAATGGCCTGGCAACTTAATAGAGATACAATGATTACTCTCTGCCAAATGCCCAATCATTTTCTTCCAGGTGGACGTAGTGGCATACGAACCATGAATAAACACAATAGGCGAACCACTGCCTTGCTGTTCGAAATAGGGTTCAATTTTCATACGCATTCTCTAGAATTCAACTTAAGTTATGTCACCACTTGATGGTATCACCAGTTTTGCAGACACCATTTCTGCCATCACTACCCTGTCTCTTTCCATATAACGAATTAGGTAAAACGCACGCGATTTTTGTGCGTCGCTTTTGACCCACTTGCTAGGTTTTCTCTTCTGTTTCAAACCACCTATAAACAATTCCAGCTAAAATAGCGCCGATAATCGGAGCTACCCAAAAAAGCCATAATTGAGATAGCGCCCAATCTCCTTGAAAGATTGCAACGCCTGTACTTCTCGCAGGGTTTACAGACGTATTAGTAACAGGAATACTAATTAAGTGAATAAGAGTAAGGCCTAAACCAATCGCGATAGGAGCTAAACCGGCAGGAGCACGTTTATCTGTAGCGCCTAAAATAATCATCAAGAACATGAATGTCATCACAATCTCTGTTACCAATGCAGCCGTTAAACTATATCCACCAGGCGAGTGTTCTCCATATCCATTTGATGCAAACCCAGCTGTAACATCAAAACCCGTTTGACCACTAGCGATAACATATAAAATGGCCGCCCCAGTTACGCCACCAGCAACTTGAGCAACAATATAAGGACCTAATTCAGCGGTTGGAAACCTACCGCCTGACCAAAGCCCAAAAGAAACAGCTGGATTAAGGTGACAGCCAGATATGTGACCAATTGCAAAGGCCATTGTTAATACAGTAAGCCCAAACGCTAGTGATACCCCCAACAAGCCAATCCCCACGTCCGGAAATGTAGCGGCTAAAACCGCACTCCCACATCCACCAAGTACTAGCCAGAATGTACCAATAAATTCAGCACCTAATTTTTTAGTTAATGTCATATTTTACTCCCTCTATAAAATTACCAATATTAATTGTATTTAATTATAAGAATTTTCTACTTAAAACGTCGATTAATTATCGGGGGGATTACAGATGCATATAGAAATTACACATTTTATTATTAACGCTTTTGTTGTGTTTTAACTTGGGTGTTGGTTTGGTTCGTACTCGGCAGGTAAGAAATAATGACGAAACTAATAACCGCAACAGCAACCCCAACAATTATTCGAGAAATAATTTTCGATGAAAAAACTCGCTGCACTATATTTGAACGAGACAACTCTCTGTCTCCTTTAGGTGTGCGGCCATTCCATCTCACAGCAGCCGTATGCTCGCCAACTTGCGTATGGTCTGGCAAAACAGAACCCTCAGCAAAATCATTCTTTATCAGCCAAGCCGCGCAATCTAGTTCATCTTGCGAATCTTGGGCAGGGCCAAATTTAAGAACTTTAATTTGTAGCTTTTGATCCACAGTGTTTATCCCTAACAGTGTTAATAAGCGGAACCAATTGTCCACGTATTAAATAGTTAGATCGGAACGCTCGCTATCGCGAGCCTTCCGATCTAACGGCAGCCGACAATGAAGCATTGTCTTAGTGAGACTACACCGCTTCGCGCTCCGTCTAACAAAGACAATCAACGGGACACTTTGATAATGACCTTACGAGTAATCTCATGATAAAAGCGCCCGTTATTGTCGGCTACCGATATAGGTGTATAGCTGTTCCACGTATTTTGATATTAAAGGCCAAACATGGACGATTTAAATAGATAATAAACCTCTATTCAAATCCGCTGTAATATCCGTTACATTTTCTAAACCAACACCCAAACGTACTAACGAGTCTGTAATGCCTGCTTTATTGCGCTCATCTTCCGTTAGTCTTCCATGTGTTGTTGTTGACGGGTGTGTAATCATGCTTTTTACATCGCCTAGGTTGGCTGTTATAGAAATCATTTGAGTGGCGTCTATCACTTTCCATGCGTTTTCTTGGCCGCCTTTAACTTCAAAGCTGACGATGCCACCAAAACCTGTTTGTTGTTGTTTGGCTAATTCATGTTGTGGATGACTTGATAACCCTGTGTAGTGAACTTTTGCTACATTAAGTTGCTGATCTAACCAATGGGCTACAGCTAGGGCATTGGCACAGTGTTTTTCCATACGAAGTGATAATGTTTCTAAGCCTTTATGGAACACCCATGCGTTAAACGGGCTCATGGTGGGGCCTGCCGTACGTAAAATGGGGTACAGCTTTTCTTCTATCAATGCATTCGCACCCACGACTGCACCACCAACACAACGCCCTTGCCCATCTAAGTATTTAGTGGCTGAGTGAACGACCAAATCCGCACCGAGTTCAAGCGGTTTTTGTAGTACAGGTGTACAGTAAACGTTGTCTACTATTAATAGGGCATTGTTGGCATGTGCTAATTCGGCCAGTTGTTTAATGTCTGCCAACGTACCCAATGGGTTTGACGGTGTTTCTAGAAATAAGAAGCGCGTATTACTTTTTATGGCTGTTTGCCATGCGTTGATGTCATCTAAATCCACAAACGTGGTTTCTATGGCAAAACGCTGCATGATGTTTTTAAAAATGAGCGCCGTATTACCAAACACACTGCACGAACACACGACATGGTCTCCTGAGTTGAGCAAGCCCAAACAAACTGTGTTGATGGCAGCCATACCTGAAGATGTAGCCATGGCACGTTCTGCCCCTTCCATAACGGCTAAGCGTTCTTCAAAGGCCCTAACTGTTGGGTTAGTAAAGCGAGAATATATATTGCCACTTATTTTGCCAGAGAAGCGCCCTGCTGCTTCAGCAGCATTTTTGAATACATAGCTTGATGTAGGGAAGATTGCATCGCTGTGCTCCCCTTCTGGCGTTCTGTGTTGACCTGCGCGAACACCTTGTGTTTCTATTGAATAGTCTTTCCAATTTTCGTTTGACATGGCGTATATCGTTTATTGGTTAGTTGGTGTTATGTAGCTCAATAACTGTTTGGTCTAAATTGTTATCTGTTTTTTGATCGTCTGAGCGGTTTAGGCCTTGTTTTTTTAGGTATTCATTGCTGACTGTATTCGTCACATATTTTTGATTAAAACAAGCAGCATCAAAATCAATAATATCAGGGTTACGTTTACGTACAGATTCGTATAAATCGTCCAAATCTTGGTAAATTAACCAATCTGCACCAATCGCTTGTTCCACTTCTTCTATCGTCCTATCGTGAGCAACCAATTCATCAACAGCCGGCATGTCAATACCGTACACATTGGGGTAGCGTACCGGTGGTGCAGCCGATGCAAAATACACTTTGTTTGCCCCCGCTTCCCTAGCTAGTTTAATGATTTGGCCAGATGTTGTACCACGAACGATAGAATCGTCCACCAACAAAACATTTTTACCTTTAAATTCTAAATCAATGGCGTTGAGCTTACGACGCACTGATTTTTTGCGCTCTTGTTGGCCCGGCATTATGAAGGTTCTACCAATATACCTGTTCTTTATAAACCCTTCGCGGTACTTAACATCGAGCATGTTGGCGAGCTGTAATGCCGATGTTCTGCTGGTATCTGGAATCGGTATCACTACATCAATGTCATGATCGGGTTTTAGGCGTTTGATTTTTTCTGCCAGTTTTTCGCCCATTCTAAGGCGCGATTTATACACAGAAACGTTGTCGATAATGGAGTCTGGGCGAGCCAAGTAAACATATTCAAAAATACAAGGTGTTAATACTGGGTTTTCTGCACATTGTTGCGTGTGTATGACACCACCTTTTTTAATAAATACAGCTTCGCCGGGTGATATATCTCGAACTAATTTAAAACCTAGTGTATCGAGCGCAACCGATTCAGACGCCAGCATATATTCATTGCCACTGTCTGTTTCACGCAAACCAAAACAAATAGGGCGAATGGCGTTAGGGTCTCTAAAACCAACAACGCCAAACCCTGTAATCATAGCAACAACGGCATAGGCTCCTTCGCAGCGTCTATGAACCGCAGCTACTGCTTTAAACACATCACTTTCATTCAGTTTTAATTTACCTAATTGCTGAAGTTCATGAGCAAAGATATTGAGTAAAATTTCGGAATCAGAATTAGTATTTATGTGGCGTTGATCTTCAACAAACAGCTCTTCTTTTAACGCTTCTGCATTGGTTAAGTTACCGTTGTGCGCCAAGGTAATACCAAAAGGAGAGTTTACGTAAAATGGCTGTGCTTCTGCAGAACTTGAGCACCCAGCTGTTGGGTAACGCACATGTGCAATGCCCATATTACCTTTGAGTTCTAACATGTGGCTGGTTCTAAACACATCTCGAACAAGGCCATTTGCTTTACGCAAATGTAAGTGACTGCCTTCACAGGTAACGATACCTGCAGCATCTTGGCCACGATGTTGAAGTACGGTTAACGCTTCGTACAGTTCTTGATTAACATCTTGTTGAGCAACAATTCCAGCTATTCCACACATAGTCGTTTGAACCTAATAATTTAGTAAGATAAATATTTCGAAATACCTTCAGGTATTTGAGCCCTTAACCATACAGATAGTTCCTGAAATGGACCAATAAGCGTTGATTCTGCCCACCAAGGATCTTGAGGGAGAGGTGTTAACCCAGCCAGTAAAGCCAGTACTGACATTACAACAACACCCCGAGCAATACCAAAGATAAACCCGGCAAAACGGTCTGTGCCTGTTAACCCCGTCATTGTAATGATTTGACTGACTAAATAAGACAACATGGCGCCCAATATAAGTGTTAACAGCAATAAGCAGATAAATGCAGCCGCTACCCTTGCTGATGGCACGTCTATATAGTCTACAAAGTATATTGAAAAAGCTTGGCAGTAGTTAATGGCAATCCAAATAGACACCAACCAAGTACCTAATGAAAAAGCTTCTTTAATAAGCCCTCTAAACAAACCTATAACAGCCGAAACAAAGATAATGCCAATAATGACAAAATCAACCCAAATAAGGCCTTCTATGGTTACATCAAACATTGTTAGGGATATTGAACAACAATAGCTTTAGTCAACTTTTGTTTTTCTTTGACGACAACGGCCAACTTATCGGCTTTTTCTTTACTTAATTCAGGGCCTATTCTAACTCGATATATTTCAGTTTTATTACTTGTTCCAGGGTCAACGAATGCTGTAAAACCAGCTTTTTTAAGTGTTGTCGCAAGTGCATCAGCATTTTTTTGATCTGAGAAACTACCCACTTGTACAACCCAGGACGTTAAGGCTTTAACAGGTGCTTTTTTCGGCGGTTTAGGGATGCTCGGTTTTGTAATGACGACCGATTTATCTTTATTGATTTTAACTTCTGCTAAACCATTATTGCTAAGTTCTGGCAAAGGTGTAATGCCTAGCTCTATTTCCGCAGGCGGCTCTGGGATTTCGATAGATATCGCTTCTGGATCAGTCGGTTTTTGACCAATCAACATCGGCACAAAAATAACAGCCAAAGCAATGATAATGGTTGCACCAATCATCCGTTGTTTTAATGGTTGTTCCATAAGCCCTTACCCAATGAATAATTTAATATTATAGCGCTTCTAAACACCCTTCAACCACATAAAAAGAGCCAAAACAAACAATCAAATCATTTTTATTTGATTCTTCTTGTGCTGCTGATACCGCTAATTCAATAGATGGGTAAATAATAGATTCACCAACACCATTTTCTAAGATGTTCTGCTCGATCTCAGCAGTCGTTGCTCCTCTGCTTGAACTAAGAGGGGCTACGTACCATTTTTCAACTAGACCTTTGAGCGGCAGCAAAACGCCAGCAATGTCTTTGTCTGACATAATTGAAAACACCGCACGTATTTTTTTATCTGAATTATGTTTTTTTAGGTAGTTCGCTAACACTTGTGCTGATTGAGGGTTATGCGCCACGTCCAACAGTAAATCGGGCTCGGCAGCGATAATTTGCATTCTCCCTGCTAATTTACAATGAGATAGTCCAGTCTTTATATGTGATGCCTTAACAGGAAGTTCTAACGAAATATGCGCTAACAAAGTGATGACGGACGCTGCGTTATAAATTTGATGCTCACCAACTAAGGCAGGAAAAGCATATTCTCCTGCAAAACTATGATGTGCAATAAGTCGCCATGACGTCTTATTAATCTCCACATTAAAATCGGGCCCAACGCACAGTAAATCTGCGCGTAATGATTGTGCAAAATTAACAAGAGATAAAGGAACATCAACAGCGCCACAAACCGCTTTTTGAGACGCTCTGAAAATACCGGCCTTTTCAAAAGCAATATTGGAAATATCTGAGCCTAACCAATCGACATGGTCTATACCGATGCTCGTAATCAGCGCCGCATCTGCATCAATAATATTAACGGCGTCTAATCGACCACCAAGCCCTACTTCCAGTATTCGAACATCGACTGATTCATGCTTAAAAATTTCCAGTGCAGCAAGTGTTCCAAATTCAAAATAACTTAAACTGATGTTCGCACGGGCTTCATTTATCTGCGCAAAAGATGACACGATAAGAGCGTCTTGAACAGGTATTCCATTAACCCGAATTCTCTCGTTATAGTGTTGAAGATGCGGTGTGCTATAGACCCCTACCGTATAACCAGCAGCTAATAAAATAGCCTCCAACATGGCTACGCTAGACCCTTTTCCATTGGTTCCAGCGACCGTTATTGTATAAACAGAGTGGTTAGATTCTTTATTAAGCGTTTGGTACACCTGATTGGCCCGAGATAACCCAAGGTCAATTTCTGATGTATGGCAGCCTTCTTGCCAACTCAGCCAGTCGTCAAGTGAAGACGTTGCCGTTAGCTCGGATTCGCTCGACGTTACTATTGGCCGTCCTCAATTACATCTGCCACAGGAATATCTTCAGATACTGACTCTTCAGCAATCGGTTTCATTTCGCTGTGCGTTAACATTGATAATATCGATGCGATTTTTTCTCTCAATTCCCGACGGTCAACAATCATGTCTATAGCACCGTGTTCAAGTAAAAACTCACTTCGTTGAAACCCTTCTGGTAGTTTTTCGCTCACTGTTTGTTCTATAACACGTTGGCCTGCAAAACCCACCAATGCATTCGGTTCAGCGATATGAATATCGCCGAGCATCGCTAAACTAGCAGATACACCGCCCATTGTCGGGTCTGTTAACACAGAGATAAATGGAATCTTTTTCTCAGCAAGTTTTGCAAGTGCTGCACTGGTTTTAGCCATTTGAAAGAGCGAAAATAGTGACTCTTGCATGCGAGCGCCGCCACTGGCTGAAAAGCAAATTAAGGGCACATTAGCCTCTAATGATTCATTAACGGCACGTACAAAACGTTCGCCAACAACAGACCCCATTGACCCGCCCATAAATGAAAAATCAAAAGCCGCTGCAACAATGTCAGCTTCCATCAATTTTCCCTTCATAACAATCAATGCATCGTTTTCACCGGTTGCTTTAACAGCCGCCGCATGCCTGTCTTTATATTTTTTGCTGTCTTTAAACTTTAATGGGTCTTTTGATTTGAGGTTGACACCAATTTCGACCCTATCACCTTCATCTAGGAACATATTTAAGCGAGCACGCCCCGTTAAGCGTTGGTGATGCTCACACTTAGGACAAACACTGAAGTTTTTTTCAAGGTCTGTTTTATATAAAACGCTTTGGCAACTATCACACTTACACCATAAGCCTTCTGGAACTGACCCCTTCGTTAATCCATCGATTCGGATTCTGTCTGGAATTAAATTTTCAAACCAACTCATTTTGTCACCTTCTGATTATTTGGTTGCATTCGCATCCATTGCTAAGCGCATGCTATTTAGTAAATCAAACACTGCTTGTTCTGCTTTAGACGTGCCGTCATGGTCAGTAATACAATTAATCAGCGCACTACCCACCACCACTGCATCGCCTATTTTAGCAATATCTGAAGCAATGTCAGCCGTTTTCACACCAAATCCAATCGCTACCGGAATATTAGTATGCTGTTTAATTATTGAAACCTTCTCATTAATCTCTGACAACTCGAGGTTTGCCGAGCCTGTCACCCCTTTTAACGACACGTAATAAATATACCCTTCTGCAACGTTCGCTACCTTTTTGATGCGCTCTACAGTACTCGTTGGAGACAATAGAAAAATGGGTGCAATGCCATGCGCTTTATAGGCTTGAGTTAGCTCTTTACTTTCTTCTGGGGGAATGTCTACCGTTAAGACGCCATCAACGCCGGCTATTTCGGCTTCTGACGCGAAAGCTTCATATCCCATGAATTCAATTGGATTTAGATACCCCATTAACACAATAGGCGTTTTTTGATCTGTTTTACGAAATGATTTAACAATATTCAAAACACCTACCAACGTCATACCCGCATCTAAGGCACGTTCACTGGCTCGCTGGATAACTTGGCCATCGGCCATCGGGTCAGAAAATGGCACACCGAGCTCAATAACATTTGCACCCGCTTTCACCATCGCATGCATGCACGACAGCGTAAACGACCCACTCGGATCACCAGCCGTTACAAAAGGCACAAGTGCTTTTTGCCCTTTAGCTTTTAATTCATTAAAACAGATTTCTAAACGACTCATAGCTCAATACCTTCAAGTTTGGCTATAGTGAAAATGTCCTTATCACCACGACCCGATAAATTAACCAAAATAGTTTGATCTTTATCCATCGTTTTAGCCAATTTAAGCGCGTAAGCTACTGCATGGCTTGATTCTAGTGCAGGAATAATCCCCTCAACCATTGTAAGCGTATGAAATGCGTCAAGGGCTTCATCATCTGTTATACCCACGTAGTTAGCACGGCCAATGTCTTTTAACCATGAATGCTCCGGGCCTACGCCAGGGTAATCTAGCCCGGCTGATATCGAATGTGTTTCAATAATTGAGCCATTATCATCCGCCATAATGTACGTTCTATTGCCATGTAAAACACCAGGTCGTCCGGCTGCCAACGGTGCAGAGTGTTGCCCCGTCTCTATCCCTAAACCAGCCGCCTCAACACCATAAATATCGACACTTTTGTCGCCAATAAAGGGGTAAAACAAACCAATAGCATTTGAACCACCGCCAACGCAAGCAACTAGAGCATCAGGAAGGTGCCCTGTTTTATCAAGCATCTGCTGACGGCCTTCACGACCAATAATGGTTTGAAAGTCTCTAACCATCGCTGGATATGGGTGTGGGCCAGCCACAGTTCCAATAATGTAGTATGTCGTATCTATATTAGTCACCCAATCACGCATCGCTTCATTCAACGCATCTTTTAATGTTTGCGAACCCGATGTAACGGATACCACTTCTGCACCCAATAATTTCATTCTATAAACATTGGGTGCTTGGCGTTGAATGTCCTCTGCCCCCATATACACAACACATTCCAAACCAAGGCGAGCCGCTACAGTGGCCGTAGCCACACCGTGTTGGCCTGCACCCGTTTCAGCTATGATTCGTGTTTTACCCATACGTTTGGCCAATAATGCCTGGCCTATCGTATTGTTTATCTTATGCGCACCCGTATGGTTTAAGTCTTCACGCTTCAAATAAATTTGTGCGCCGCCATTTTCCACACTTAATCGTTCGGCATGATAAACCGGCGAAGGGCGCCCAACATAATTTTGTAAATCAGCGTCTAATTCCTTTAGAAACAAAGGGTCTTGCATGTATTTTTTGTAGGCATTATTAAGTTCTTCAATGGATTCCATTAAAGATTCTGCAACAAAAACACCGCCATAAGGACCAAAGTGCCCTGTATCATCAGGTAAATTGTAATCCTCTATCGCTGCTTGTTTCTCCGAATCATTCATCGGCACATTTAACCTCTTTCATAAATTGTTTAATTAATGGGTGGCTTTTCACACCTTTACTTTTTTCTACACCACTACTAACATCAACAGCATAGGGGCGTGTTTGTTTAATAGCATCAGAGATATTATCTGGCGATAAACCTCCAGCAAGAATAATCGGAAGCTCACACGTTGTTTGCAATAAGTCCCAATCAAACGTTTCGCCTGTTCCGCCAAACTTATCTTTATCAAATGCGTCTATCAGCAACCCAGAAGCGCTGTGAAATTGACGACTCACGTCTAGCAAGTTGGTGGTTTCTTGAATTCTAATTGCTTTTATATACGGTTTACCAAACGAAGAACAATATGCCTCATCTTCATCACCATGGAACTGTAATAAATTAATATTAAGGGCGTTAGATGCGTTTAAAACAAACTCATATTTAGCATTAACAAAAAGCCCTACTGTATTGATAAATGGAGGAATTTTATTAAATATTAATTCTGTTTCTTCAACTGATATATAACGAGGGCTGGGTTCATAGAAAACAAAACCAAGTGCATCAGCGCCTTCACTAATGGCTGCTTTTGCATCGTCATAACAAGTAATACCACAAATTTTAACGCGTGTTCTCATCTAAATTAGTTTATTAATAGTTGAAAGTGTGGGGTCAATTCGTTCGCCAAATGGTTCAAATGCACGGTGAATAGGCAGCCCAAAGTACTTAGGGTAATACACCCCTTTAAAATACAAGCCCGTGGGCCGTGCTGTTGCACCAGCAGCTTTACGGTCTTTAGCGTGAAGCACCTCAGTCAACCAATTCGGCTCCTTTTTACCCAATCCAATAGGCAGTAAAGAGCCCACTATATTGCGAACCATATGGTGCAAAAACGCATTGGCTATCACGTCTATAATTACTTTGTCATTATACCGTTTAATATTTATCCAATGTAGCTGTTTAACGGGGCTTTTAGCCTGGCAGTTTTGAGCTCGAAAAGACGTAAAGTCATGCGTACCAACCAAGGTATTCGCAGCAGTTTGCATCAGCTGCTCATCTAATGGTAAATGAATAGTCGTCACATGATTTCGATGTAGTGCCGATTTTATAGGGCGATTAAGGATTTCGTATCGATAATAACGAGCCACGGCTGAGAAACGTGCGTGAAAATCATCTTCTACATTTTTATGCCAAATAACCCTTATATCATCAGGTAAACTGGCATTACAACCAAATACCCACTCATGTGCTGAACGAACTTTTTCTGTTTCAAAATGAGCAACTTGTTCGAAGGCATGAACACCTGCATCGGTACGCCCTGCACAAACAATGCGCACCTCATGATTAGCGAGCTTAGCCAATCCATCTTCTACTTTTTCTTGAACAGTTAGCTCTGTGCTTTTTTGGCGTTGCCAACCGTGATAACGACTGCCATCGTATTCTATGCCTAACGCAATTTTCACGACAAACTCTAACTAGCAGTACGTGCTGAATGCATTAACTGTTTCATATCACGCACCGCAAGATCTAAACCAGCAATAACGGCTCTCGCAACAATAGAGTGACCTATATTCAATTCTACAATACCAGGAATGTTAGCGATACTTTTAACATTATGGTAATGCAAGCCATGGCCGGCATTAACTTGTAGGCCTAATTGGTCAGCATAACGCGCTGCGTGTTGAATGCGCTCTAATTCGAACTGTTGATCCTTTTCATTTTTAGCATCGGCATAACATCCCGTATGAAGCTCTAGCATGGTGGCCCCTGCTTCTTTAACCGCTGTTATTTGTTGTTCATCAGGATCGACAAATGGTGATACTAAAATACCTTCTTTTGACAATTGCTGACAAGCTGACTGAATATTCTTAAAATTATCAGCAACATTCAAACCACCTTCAGTAGTTAACTCTTCTCTTTTTTCAGGCACCAAACAACATGAAACAGGTTTAACATCACAAGCAATATCAATCATTTCGTCGGTAACAGCCAGCTCGAGGTTCATTCTAGTATGCATGTATTTGCGTAGGGCATATACGTCAGCATCTACAATATGCCTACGGTCTTCACGCAAATGAACAGTAATGCCATCAGCTCCTGCCCTTTCCGCAATAAAAGCTGCATCCAATGGTGATGGGTAATCTGTACCACGAGCATTTCTTAGTGTCGCCACATGATCAATGTTTACGCCTAGCAATATGGGTTTTTTATTCATTGTTTTATAAAAATAATTCTCGGCTTTTTAAGATT
>OJHJ01000390.1_pt1 | contig 17771 bp, 18 predicted proteins | sample 1595201 | NCBI WGS metagenome assembly OJHJ01 (sample SAMN05416832, study PRJEB24817) | seawater metagenome | isolation source: Sea water | place: Canada:Atlantic | collected 2013-07 | reverse complement strand
GATAGCGTAGCGTCTCGTGGGCTCGGAGATGTGTATAAGAGACAGATAATAAACACAGCGCAAACAATATCGTCGACACGCTTAATACACTAGGGCTTATTAATCATCCTGACGCAGTACACTATCTTCAGCGCTATATTAAAGATAGCGGCGAGGCAGACTTAGTACTTATTAATCCGAATAAACTTAAGCACTCAGGTTACGTAAACCAACTCTCTCAAATTCTTATTCCAGTAAGTAAAGGGCTTGGCTTTACGGTGTTACCAAGCAGCACGCTAGAGTTTGTTGACGTGGCAAATCAGCTTGTGATGTATGCACCTAAAAATGATGTTACCGAACCTCTTTACTGCGTTCAGGCAGCACACGCAGCGCTGCCCGCTCGCTACGATCTAGTAAAAAATGTAGTAAAGGATGTGATAAAGAAGAGTGTTTGCAATTCTTCGCCATGAGATCTATCTGACAAGGCTCTGCCATAAGGCGACTGTGAAAAGCTCTCTATTTGCTTTGCACATATGGATCCTCCACCACCGAAAGTAGTGATTGAAACGACCCGTTTGAATGCGCAATACAATCAAACTGGTGTTTTCAATTGAAGACCTATGTTTGGTGTTACAGAACAATTAGTTCAAGACTTAAAGGGCGTTCCTCAACAGTTATGATTGAAGGTCAACCATGGATGAGGAACATTGCAGCCAATCCACACGCGGATTCAAAAAAGATAATGAATCGGATAAAAACAATAGTGTCACGGCTTTGAACATCTGCTCACTGTCTTTTTGAGCCAGTGACTCTGTGGGCTGAAACGTAAAACGGACATTTTATAGACTTCCCCTTGAGAAACAGAATATAGTTAATCGGGGGAAGCGGGGTTATATTTGCATTCAACCAAGGGTATTTATAAAGGAATAAAATTTTTGGATAAACTTAATAAAGTTATACACAGCAAAGAGAGTACAACTGGTATTTCCATTCAAATTTTTGGCATAGTTTGTTGTCTTGCAGCAATTACCCTTCTTTACGCATCAACTAAATCAACCTCACCGGCTATATACTTATTTTCTGGTTTTTTTTTCTCGTTCTCTATTCTCTTATGGACGATAGGCTCATATCAAAAGCGGAAGTTTTATAGGTTGGGCAAGACTCCGTTAACATTAACCCCATCAATCTGCACTATTGGCGAGGAATTTAAAGGTTCTATTGAAATTGAAAAGCCAAACGTTAATAGAGTTAAAGAAATATCAATTACTCTATGGCGGCGCAGCAAGACCACTGGCGATGAGAGCCGAAACGATATAGTTTGGGAGTCGAGTGCAACAACACACATTAATCATGTAGACGGTAAAACAATCTTAGATTTTAGTTTTGTTATCCCGCGCGACAAGGAGCCGACAAACAAAGGATTCTTCTCAGAAAATAAATATTTTTGGGAGGCTAGTTTCGAGTTTGTTGAATCAATGCAAAGTATAAAAAGAACATGGGAAATCCCTGTAAAAATATAACAAGCACTTTCTGTACAAAGTCAGGTACTACGCGGTTCTTGCGTTACTCACTATCATTAAAACAATAGCAAAAAACTACTGCATACCACCTGCGGCTAAAGTACGAGTTAAACGTACCTTGTCTATTGAAGCCCTCATCACGGCTGTATGGCGGCTTCGTACGTTTTTTCGGACATTCGTGCCTGTAGAGCTTCTAATCTAGACAATGCTGACAATCGTTGGCCGGTTGAGTATCCTACCTGAAACAAAGTGTGGTTACGATGTGTCCACCAAAGTCGTGGCAGACTCACTAATTTTTGTGTTGTTATCAAGAGAGTGCTAATTTACAGAACAGCTAACACAACAATATCAAAAGGATTTCAATGAGCCCGTTTTTAATTTTCTGGGGAATATTTTCGTTACTGGTAGCTTTGTTTGCCTCGCAGCGGGGCAAGAGCTTTTTTGGTTACTTCATCTTGTCTTTGCTTCTATCTCCACTCATCAGCTTTTTTATCGTGATGTTAACCGACTCGAATAACCAGAAATCTGAAGCCAAGCGCATTCAGAGTGGCAGCGAAAAAAAGTGCCCTTATTGCGCAGAATTAGTCAAAGCAGAGGCGATTAAATGCAAGCACTGTGGCAGCGACATTGGCGGGTTAAACGGAAACGCATTAGCAGACAAAGATGACCTAGGCGCTCACAAAGCTCTTCAGGACGCAATATACAAAAAAGATGAAGTGCGAGTTGAAGCTATACTTGAAACCAAGTTATCTGTAGCAGACTGTCCTCTCGCGTTTAACCACAAAGATTACGCAGAACTTCACGGTACACCGCGAATTATTAAAATGATTGAAGCTAAAAGCTAACGACTTCAACAAGCAACTCTCAAATGTTAGCATTTGACATGCGCAAAAAAACTGCTTCAACAATCATAAGTCATTACCATTCGCTCGTATGTGTAAGTCGCTGCCGTTGGTACTTCACCTCGGGGTTGCATCTCCGTATGTCTAGCAGCCTCAAAGAGCGATTTGTCAAAGACAGAGCGTTGCGAAAAACGCACTTGGGCGTTAGTTCCCATTAGTGCATGAAACGATATATCTGCCATATGATAAGCTCAAATAAAAGTTGAATTTTACTGCGCAAACCTATAGCAAAACACCTAATATTCACTCCAAAACTTGCGCTTTTATTCATAAGCCTATGTTATGGTTTTGGAGTAGAGTTAAGTGAAAAAACAGGGAGAGTTCGACTAATGAATAATTATATGGATGTACTTATAACAACTAGCAGCACACTAGACGGTGCAAAAATAAAACAATACTTCGGAATAGTAAGTGCACACGTTGTGGCGGGGACCAACGTGTTTTCAGATATTGCTGCTGGGTTGAGTGACTTTTTTGGTGGCCGCTCCGCAACATACGCTGACCAAATAAGCAGGATAAAAGCACAGGCGCTGACGGATCTCAAATACGAAGCAATTGAACTAGGAGCCAATGCCGTTATAAGTGTGACAATTGACGTCGATGAAGTTTCTGGCGGTGGTAAATCAATGTTTATGATAACTGCTTATGGTACGGCTGTAACGCTAGACAAAGTGCACATTGAAAATTTAGAGGATACAAAGACAGATCTAGTAACAGGGAACGTATTAGCTGATGCTATAGAAAAAAGAATACTTGTCGAACAACACAAATCAGCACCACTTGAGATGACTAATGATGAATGGTGCAGACTTCTCGAACTCAAAGCGCCTGAAATGGGGGATTTTATAGAATGGGAAATGGTTAACAGTGGTCTAAAAGAAGAGCGCCTTTTTGCCTACGTAGCCTCAATCGACTTCGATGATAGTATTGCGCTAGGGTACAAACTTTTTGAGAAAGCCAGCAAGGAGGGTGAGCTTAGGACAATCCAAAAGGTTATCAATAAGATTGTTCTCGTAGACTACCACCGTTCAATCAGCCTGTTGAAATCAAAATCAAACAGCCTTGCGCACAAGAAAGCCATGCTTAACACTATTATTAAGCCCAAACGGCTTTATTCGAGAGATGATATTAATATACTTAATGAGTTGATCGATACTGTTGAAGCATCTTTTCCTACAATTGCTATCTTTAAAAAGAAAAAAGGCTTATTAGGTAAGGAAAAAGAACTTTGGGAATGCATTTGTAGTCAAAAGGAAAACGATGCAGATGATTCTTTTTGCAAGTCATGTGGTAGAGACAAACGAGGATTTAAAACTGAAGAGACTACTCCGGAAAAGGCAATTAAGTATTTATCAATGATAAAAGAAACCTTGAATGAGGCCTTGCCATCTCAATAGCAGGTTTGCGATTAAGTTAATGACTAGCGACTAAAACCTAATCTGTATGATAAGCAGGCAGATAGGGTATTGCATTATTTAAGCGGTAAGGTTTGAGGATACTATGCTTCGCTTTTGCATCAAGAGCTGAGCCGATTATCACTACTAGACATTTTTGTGTACTTATTCCATATTAGTACTATAAGGATTAAGGAAGTTTTAAAATGGAATTATTGGTCATCGGTTGGTTAGTTTTTGCTTTTGTTGTAGCTATAGTCGCTGGAAGTAAAAATCGAAGCAAGTTAGGCTGGTTTTTCATAGCCTTGCTTATGTCACCACTATTCTCGTTAATACTGTTACTTGTTCTTCCTGATAATTACGATGACTCGATAACGACGACGAAACCATCAAGCACGCCCGCTTCTACATCAACCCAACCGCTTGCTAATAAAACGCGTCCCTCTGTAAAGCCCGAGACGAAATCTTGTCCGTTTTGTGCGGAGGAAATAAAAGCCGCAGCAAAAGTTTGTCGTTTCTGCCAAAGAGAGCAACCTACAATCGCTCCTAAGCAATATGCGCTAGAAGCTCCTGTTGCAAACAGCGACTACCCTAAAATTCCAGATACATTAAGACGTACTGCTGAAGGTAAGCTTCTGGAAGGCATCTTCTCGAAAAGCTGGGGAAAAGTTAATTCAGCTATACAATTGAACGCAGACCTAAGCATTATTGTAGACGGGTATGACATTTTTCAGTTAGCTGAAATATACAGTGAGCCAAGTATAGTATCACTTCTTCGCAAAAATATACCTGTTGAGTCTAATAATAAAGAACACGAGCTTAAAGGAGAAAGTGAGCAAGGAATCCCAAGTATTCCGGAGACTTTAATGGGCACACCAAATGGACGAATGCTAGAAGGAATCTTCTCGAAAAGCTGGGGTAAAGTTAACTCTGCAATACAACTTGGAGCAGACGTAACGATAAGTTTAAGTGGTTTATCAGTAGAGCAACTCGCCCAGAAATATTCCGACCCAAGTATTGTAAAATTAATTCAGAAGAATATTCATTAGCAAATGATCATTACTCTTGAATTGGGTTGTCTTATTTCGTTTAGATTTTAGGCTTCACGGTGTTTTTCGATAGTGCCCCAAAAGCTTAGCGTTCGATGTCCGCCCTTTGTTTGTTGAAGCCCTTCATCATAGTTGTCGGGCGGCTTCGTACGTGAAGCGGTCGTTGACGTTCTGAATTTACTGAGGCCGAAAAGATTGAAACGCGGACGGTGACAGATACCAACGTTACAAGATATGCTGTCTTGTAACGTCTTACTAATTTACCAACCCTCACTTCCGCCTTAAATTCAAAAAACCGATTGCCTATCGGTTTTTGTTGTGGGAATATAGCCAGCGAATTAAATAGAGTACAGTGTTATGCAGTTAGGTGAACTAGAAAAGTTAGTGCTTCAGCATTTCTGGAATGTCAAAGAGGCGGATGCAAAGCAAGTACATAAAGTACTGGGGCTGGCGCGTGGTAATTCGTTAAATACCATTCAAAGTACGCTTGAAAGACTATTTAAAAAAGAACTACTAAAGCGCACTAAACAAGGTCATGCGTATTGTTATTCAGCCAGAGTCGATCGTGAAGGCTTAATTGCTCAGCTTATTTCAAATGTTACCAGTGACTTTGTAGAAGACGGTGAAAATAGCTTAATAGCCGCTTTTAGTTCCGCTTCAGCACAGCTTAATGACGCACAACTCGATACATTAGAAAAAATGATCGAAAAACAACGCCAGTTAAGAAAGGAACAGGCTTAATTATGTTAGTTGGAGAAATGGCAATCGCACTAAACTTGCTCAGTGTTGCAGTGCTTGCATTTGTGATCGGTATTGCAAGTGTTGCTGTCGTATCTCGTTTTGTGTTGTTCAGGCTCAATCAAGTCAGTTTTAATAGTCAAAAATTTATATTGTGGTCACTTGTTAGTGCGCCTTGGTGGATAGCACTTTCTTGTATCGGTTACTTTATGCCTTACTCGATAGGGTTTGATAAAGTTTTTAACATAAGCTGGTTCGAAAATTTTGCCCATTGGCACCATATCGATATTTTCAGTTTTTCAAGTTGGCACGCGTTAACATTACTTTTGGCATTAATCTACTTAGCATGGCGCGTAACTCGGACTATCTTTGCTAGAGCCAAACAGTCCATCGCATTATCGAGTTTGCTTAGCTTTACTGATGCTCAAGATTCTAAGACGACTAATGGCAACCAATATTTCTTGATGCCTGTTAAAGTGCCCGTTGCATTTACTACAGGCTTTATATCGCCCAAGATCTATGTATCAACCGGACTACAAACCCAAGTTAGCGATGAACAACTTAATATCATCGTTAATCATGAACTGGCTCATGTAGCAGCAAGAGATCCCCTATTTAAAGTACTATTCATAGCACTTGCCAGCTTCTATCCCTCACGTATAAAACAATCCTTAATAGAACAATATGTCTTAATGACGGAGAAGAAAGCCGATAACGAGGTCACTAAAGCATATGACAATCTTGATGTCGCACAGACATTGATTGATGTCGCTAGACTTCATAAAGCACTTCCTACGGATTACGATCAGGCGTCTGTTAGCTACTTCGGACATGATCACACCAGTCTTCGTGTTGAGCGGTTATTAAATCCAATTAATAAACCGTCACTTACCACTATCACCATTGCTCTAACATTATTGGCGACTATGCCAGTACTCGCGGCATCCACTGTCGATAGTTTTCATCACTTTATTGAAACGTTTTTCATCCATTAATTAAGGATATGGAATGAGATTTAACCTTTATAAAAGCAACGAAAAAAAACCGATTGGCTATCGGTTTTTGGCTGTTGGTATAGCTGTAACAACGGGGCTTGGTTTAGCAATGCCAATTCCCTCTTTGGCTAATTCGCAGTCCCAGCAGCAAATACAGTCATCACATCAGATTATTAATCTTAGCAAGGCTGTGACCATGACTCTACAAAGTCATCCCGAACTAAAAGCCTTGGTAGCTGAAGAAGCTGTGTGGCAAGGTAATATCGAGCAAGCTGGTATTGGAGAACGCCCTCAAATAGGTTTAATGATAGAGGATGCGTTAGGGACAGGTGAGCACAGTGCATTAAAGAGTATGCAATCAACTCTCACATACTCTTGGCTGCTTCAACAAGATCAAATTGATGGCAGAATTAATGAGGCAAAAAGCCAAGCAAGTGCAGTAATAGTTGAGCAAAGAATTAAAGCCCTCGATTTATCAGCGATTGTTGCTAAGCAGTTTATTGATATTTTGATAAAGCAAGAGCGCTTGAAACTAAATCAATTGGCTGTATCTCAGGCACAGGAAGTGGTTGACGCCATTGCCCAAAGAGTAAAAGCAGGCAAAAGTTCTAATGTCGAAATGCGCTTGGCTCAAGCTGAGTTGGTTCGAAGAAATCTCGCTGTCGAAGATTTAGAGCACGAATTAAAAGCCAGCTATTATCAACTGTCATCCTTATGGGGTAAGCCTCAGGCAGAGCTTAAGTTAACGGGAAATTTAATGCTTAAGCCGGAAATTCCATCTGTAGAAAGCCAGCTAAACAAGCTTAAGCAAATCCCGCAAATACAGCAGTTCGCTAATGAACAACGTATCGCCCAGTCTCAAATGGAACTTGCACGTATTGAAGCCAAACCTCAGTGGCAATTCACTGCTGGACTAAGACGATATGAAACGACCGATGATTTTGGTTTAGTGGCGGGTATCTCTATTCCTTGGGGAAGTGAAAATAGAAATGCAGGGACAATAGCTGCCTTACGCGCAAAACAAGATGTGCTGGCAAGTCAGCAACAAGCGTTAATGCAGAAACTTGATGCACAGCTTTATGTGCTATTGCAAGAAATGGCGCATTCTCACCATGTCATTGAAACGATTCAAGCACAAATTATTCCCGAACTAGAAACCGCATTGACTGAAGCAGGTCAGGCATTTGATATCGGCAAGCTTAGCTACAACCAGTGGAGTGATATACGTAGAGAGCTACTTAGCGCCCAAAATCAGTTACTTGATGCTTATCAATCTTTGCACTTACAACATATTGAAATTCAACGTCTAACTGGCGTGTCCATTAGTGATAGCGAGTAGAACCGTGAGCAAACTTATGAAAAATAAAAATATCCTGTCGTCATTGAGCTTGGCGATTCTTATCTCATTAACAGGTGTCGTCGCACCTAATGTTGTTGCATCATCAGCACCTGCGGCTGAGCAAGCTGAACCAGAGAAAGGTCCACACCGTGGGCGCATGTTACGAGAGGGTGATTTTGCAATTGAACTATCTATTTTTGAAACAGGTGTGCCACCAGAGTTTCGCGTTTGGGCGACTAATGGTGGACAGCCGATAGACCCAAAGAAAGTCGATTTAAACGTAAAATTAATTCGCCTAGGCGATGGTACTGATGATATTAACTTCAATGCTCAAGGTGATTTTCTTCGCGGTGATATGGTGATTTATGAGCCTCACTCTTTTGTTGTAGCCATTGAAGCCACTTATCAGGGTAAAAAGTACAATTGGCGATATGACAACTTCGAGGGTCGCACCACAATTGAACAGGCAGTTGCCGATGCAATGGAAATCAACACTGAAATTGCAGGCCCAGCAACCATTCACCAAACCATACCCGCTTATGGCAAATTAAGTTTACCTGTGGACGCTAAGCGAAACATTGCTGCGCGTTTTGATGGTGAAATCACCAAATTACATGTCAATTACGGTGAAATCGTTAAAAAAGGCCAAACGCTATTCACAGTAGAAAGTAATGAAAGTCTTAAGCCCTACGTTATTAAAGCGCCCATTAACGGTGTTATTACCCAGTTATTCGCAAACGCGGGTGAGCAAACTAATGGTAAAACCTTACTCACCATTACCAATCTTAATCACCATATTGCCAAATTAGCGGTTTATCCTTCGGATTATTCCAAGGTTAAACTGGAAACGCCAGTTACGTTAAACATTGAAGGTCATGAGGACCCCCTTGTAGGTGAGGTGTCATTTATTGAACCTAGCGTGAGAGATGATCAGGCAAGAATAGTTTGGGTCGAATTAGAAGGTCGTAACCTTGCCGAAGGCGGCTTCGTAAAAGCTGACATAGAAGTTGCAACCATTGATGTGCCACTGGCTGTAAAGCGTGTTGGCTTACAAGGTTTTAGAGACTTTACTGTTGTTTACGCCAAAGTGGGTGAGCAGTATGAAGTTCGTATGCTTGAGTTGGGCCGCGCTGGAGGCGAATGGATTGAAGTATTAGGTGGCCTAAGAGCGGGAACCGAATACGTGACCGACAATAGCTACATCTTAAAAGCCGACATTGAAAAGTCTGGCGCATCACACGATCACTAGGAGCGTATAAATGTTGGAGTCAATTTTACGCTTTTCAATAAAGCGCAAATTTCTTGTTATGGTGATGGTGTTAGCTGTGTCAGGTTTGGGTATATGGAATTTTACCAAACTACCGATTGATGCAGTGCCCGATATCACCAATGTGCAGGTAATGATCAATACCGAAGCGGCTGGTTTTACTCCTTTAGAAGTTGAGCAAAGAGTGACCTTTCCGTTAGAAACTGCGTTATCGGGCTTACCGGGACTAACTTATACCCGCTCAGTTTCTCGTTATGGGCTGTCACAAGTGGTAGCAATATTCAGTGATGATACTGATGTCTATTTTGCTCGTCAGCTTGTTAACGAGCGTTTATCAGCAGCTCGCGCTGAGTTACCACAAGACTTAGATCCTCAACTTGGGCCAATTGCTACAGGTCTTGGTGAAATATTTATGTTCACCGTTGATGCAGAGCCTGATGCGACACATGCTGATGGTACGCCAATTACACCTACAGATTTACGAACCGTACATGACTGGACAATAAGGCCACAGTTAATGCGTGTACCGGGTGTGGTAGAAGTCAACCCGATAGGCGGATTTGAGCGTGAAATATTAGTCGCTTTCAAACCTGAAAAGTTACTATCTTTTGGATTGTCACAAGCTGATGTGGTTGATGCAATTTCGCAAAACAACCAAAACCAAGGTGCAGGCTTTATTGAGCAAAATGGCGCACAGTGGCTGCTAAGGCTGCCCGGTCAAGTTGCTGATATGACGGCCATTGGTAATATCCCGCTTAAGTCGGTTGATGGTTCATCACTTTATATTAAAAACGTAGCCGATATTGAAAGCGGCAAAGGGCTTAGAACTGGCGCTGCTACACAAAATGGGCGTGAAGTGGTGATGAGTACGGTATTCATGCTTATTGGCGAAAATAGCCGCACCGTTGCTCATGCTGTGGGCGAAAAGCTTAAAGAAATAAACGCTACGCTACCTGAAGGCATTGTTGCAACCGCTGTTTATGATCGTACTAAATTAGTTGATAAAACCCTACAAACGGTTCAGCTTAACCTGACCGAAGGGGCGTTACTGGTTATTGTTGTACTCTTTGTGCTTTTGGGCAACTTTAGAGCAGCTTTCTTAACTGCGTTAGTGATCCCTTTTGCTATGTTAATGACAGTGACAGGGATGGTACAAACGCGCGTGAGTGCTAACCTGATGAGCTTAGGCGCGTTAGATTTTGGCTTGTTAGTCGATGGTGCCATTATCATCGTAGAAAATTGCCTTCGCAGACTAAGCCAAGCAGGAAACAATCCCCTGTCACTAAAAGAACGCATGGAATTAGTTTTCGAAGCAACAAGAGAAGTCATACGCCCAGCATTATTTGGTGTATTTATTATCACTGCGGTATACCTACCCATTTTTGCTCTTGAAGGGGTAGAAGGAAAAATGTTCCACCCTATGGCCATCACAGTAGTTATCGCGTTGCTTAGCGCTATGGTGTTATCAGTAACCTTTGTACCTGCTATGGTTGCCTTGTTATTTAAAAAGCCTGTGAAGGAAAAACATAGCCCTATAATTCGTGGTGCTGCTGTTCTATATAAACCAGCATTGAACTGGGTATTAAAAGCCCGTTGGTTCGTTGTTGTTGCCGCAACAGTTTTAGTTGGTATCTCTGGTTATCAGGCAACTAAGCTAGGTAGTGAATTTGCGCCTAATTTGGATGAAGGTGATATTGCCATGCACGCGCTGCGAATACCGGGTACATCACTGTCTCAGGCAATCGCGCTTCAGGAATCCTTAGAAGATAAAATTAAACAAATGCCAGAAGTTGAGCGCGTCTTTGCCAAAATAGGCACAGCCGATGTGGCAACTGATGCCGTGCCGCCAAGTGTCGCAGATAACTTTATTATCCTAAAACCTCGCGAGTTATGGCCCGATCCTGACAAGACTAAAGTGCAAATCGTAGAAGAGCTAGCCGCGCTAGTAGAGCCAATTCCGGGTAACCGCTATGAGTTCTTACAGCCAATACAAATGCGTTTCAACGAATTGTTAGCTGGGGTCAGAGCCGAACTTGCTATAAAAGTGTTTGGTGATGACTTTGATATTTTGACCGCGTTAGGCGATGAGATAGAGAGTGCAATCTCTCAGGTTGACGGTGCCGTAGATATACAAGTTGAGCAAACTACTGGGTTACCTATGCTTAATCTTGTACCAAATCATGAAAAGCTGATGCAGTTTGGCATTAGCATCAGCCAAGTACAGTCTCAAGTGGCAACGGCTATGGGTGGTACAATAGCAGGTAAGTTTTATCAAGGCGATGTTCGTTCTGATATTGTAGTGCGCCTTGCAGAGTCCAATCGTAATGATATCGATTCATTGCCTTATTTACCGATAACTTTGGCTGATGGGCATTCAGTACCACTTAAAGAACTTGTTGATATTGAGCTAATTTCTGGTGCAAACCAAATTAACCGTGAAAATGGTAAACGCAGAATGGTAGTGACTGCCAATGTTCGCGGGAGAGATTTAGGAAGTTTTGTAGCAGACATTCAAGCCGTTATTAATAAAAATGTTGAAATTCCGGCAGGCTACTGGGTGGAATATGGTGGCACTTATCAAAAACTACAGTCTGCTTCTGAGCGCTTAAGTATTGTTGTACCAGTTACTTTAATCATGATTGTCGGTTTACTAATCCTCGCGCTTAACTCGTTCAAAGATGCCATGATCATCTTTGCGGGTGTTCCGCTCGCATTAACAGGTGGTATTGCCGCGCTGTTATTACGTGATATTCCGTTCTCAATTTCGGCAGCGGTTGGTTTTATTGCCTTGTCAGGCATTGCGATTTTAAATGGATTGGTAATGGTGTCGTTTATTAGGGAGCTTCGCAAAGATGGGTTGACACTTAATAAAGCAATCTTTGATGGTGCGCTGACGCGTCTTCGACCGGTGTTAACAACGGCACTCGTTGCATCATTAGGTTTTGTTCCTATGGCGTTAAATACGGGTATAGGCTCAGAGGTTCAGCGGCCTCTAGCAACGGTGGTTATAGGTGGCATTATTTCGTCAACGATTTTGACCCTTTTTGTCATTCCTGCCTTGTATAGAATTTTACATAAAGAAAAGGAGTCTATTTTGACTGATGTTGAAGTATTGGAGTCACAAGATGCCAAATAACATGATTAAAGTACTGACCTATCTGACTATTGCGCTGTTAGCGCTTGTCAGTGTTGAAGCCTTGGCTCACGGGGTCGATGACAAAACCAGAGCGTTTTTAGAGCAAAATACAGGTGTGCAGTTTATTCCGTTTTTATACATAGGTGCTAAGCATATGATAACGGGCTACGACCACTTGCTGTTTTTAGTTGGTGTCATCTTCTTTTTATATCGTAGCCGTGACGTACTTTTGTACGTCACCATGTTTACTATCGGGCATAGCACAACATTACTATTTGGCGTGTTAACCGATATTCAAGTCAATGCTTATTTGATTGACGCCATTATTGGTTTTTCCGTAATTTATAAGGGCTTCGATAATCTAGGTGGCTTTAAGCTTTGCTTTAATTGGCAGCCTAATACCCAATGGGCGGTGCTGATTTTCGGTCTGTTTCATGGCTTTGGTTTAGCTACCAAATTACAAGAGTTTAGCCTAGCTGATGAAGGTCTTATTACCAACCTGATTGCCTTTAACTTAGGTGTTGAACTTGGTCAATTTGCTGCGCTCGCACTTATTTTGATCATGATAAATGCATGGCGAAAACTGCCTTCATTTCAACGCTTTTCGACAGTCACAAATACCGCACTAATGAGTGCTGGTGTGATGTTGATGGGCTTACAACTTGCTGGTTACTTTACCATTTAATCGATTTTTAACTTATAGAAATACAGAAATAAAAGAGAATTTTATGCAACATACAGTTAGTACCAAAACACTCGTTAAAGCGAGTATTTCAGCAGTCGTTGTCGCGGCTATTGCACTGGTTACCTTTATCTTACCAGCAGAGTACAACATCGATCCGACAGGTATTGGAAACAAGTTAGGTTTAACAGCACTTGCACAAGCGGCTGAAGTGGAAACAACGTCATTAGAGACAACTAAAGGCACGGATGAGTTTCAAACAATAGAAGTGACAGTCCCTGCGGGACGCGGCATCGAATATAAATTTTATATGAAGCAGCATGAAAAAATGACTTATGAATGGTTAACCGATGGTGTTCCATTGTACTTCGATTTACATGGGGAGCCAGAAGGTGCCACAACGGGATATTTTGAAAGCTATGTTATTGCTACTACTAATGAAATGAAAGGTAGTTATACCACGCCATTTGAAGGCTCTCATGGCTGGTACTGGAAAAACAAATCAGACAAGCCAGTTTCAATACAGCTAATGGTCAAAGGGCAATATGAAGTTATTGGCCTTAAACAATAACGAATTTAACTTTACGAATTTCATACAAAATGGAGACTAAAATGAACAAACTAATATCAATTGTTGCACTTTGTGGTGCCTTACTTACTGGTAATGTACAAGCACATAGCGATCATGGGGTTATCAGCGGTCAAAAAGCTGTAAGCATCGCTGCAACACATATTCAAAAGATGACATTTAAAGACGCTGGTTTTGAAGTTGGTAAGTTAGATGAGTCATGGAAAAATATTGATAAGTCGCAACTTTCGATTGCTAGCGTTGAAGACAATTTCTACGTTGTTAGTGCGTCTAATTCTATCAATGAAGACAAGCTTTACTTTCAAATTGCAAAGAATGGTCGTGTTATGGCTGTTAAAGACAAAAACGATTTTTAAAAAAATAAAAAGGCACCTTTTGATACAAGCATGAGGTGCTTTTATTTTTGTATTTAAAGTCCGCTATTGGCACAAATTGGAAGTAGCAAAACGATAAGTTGAGCGTCTGTTGTTTGTCTTTTGCTGCCTGTCGGGTCAACGAAAATTTCGAGCAAATGTGTCAGATTAGATATGCGCCACTACACGTAAGTCTGTTAACACGTTAGTCTTAGCTCTCATCAGCTGACGGTTCTCTTTCAATATCTGGGTCGGGAGATACCATTTTAGATTCTGTTTTATGTTCAGGCACATCTACTTTGCCAGCAGCAATCACTTCTCCGTCTTGCCACAGTTTCCATTCCCCTCGCTCGTAAACATCCCACTGCTCATCATTGGTTAGGGGCTCTGTGGCAATAATACTCACTACGTCTTTCGGTGTGGTCTCTGCTGCAAAATCAATGGCTACTTCCACATCCTTTAAACACGCTGGCCCAAACGGTGCTCTTCGGGTAATACTGGCTAATTTTGTACTGCAAAACGTAAACAACCAATCGCCATTACCCAACAAACAATTAAAGACACCTTGCTTAGCATAGGCTTGAGCTAATGAAACAAGAGACTCGACCAATTTCAGAGGTGATGTGTCTCGCGGTAAATGTTGTCGTACGTGGTTCATAATGTCGCAAAACATTGCTTCACTGTCGGTATCGCCCACTGGCTCATACATACCTTTTGCAGCAGAGAAGCTGGGTATTTGGCCGTTGTGCGCAAACACCCAATATTCACCCCAGAGCTCACGAGCAAAGGGATGAGTATTCGCCAACGTGATGTTGCCTACATTCGCTTGGCGAATATGGCAGATGGCGGTTTTACTTTTAATAGGTAACGTAGAAACAAAATCTGCAATGGGTGATGTAGCGCTAGGCTCTGGGTCGTGAAACATCCTTACGCCTTTACCTTCGTAAAACGCCACTCCCCACCCATCTTTATGCGGGCCAGTCTCACCACCACGGCGGGTTAGCCCGGTAAAGCTGAAACATAAATCTGTTGGCGTATTGGCACTCATGCCTAAAAGTTCACACACAGCGTTTATTACCTATTGCAGTTATTTAATTAAGTACGTTGAGAATACGCAAGCTATCGAGTTGAATCAATTCGACATTAGGTAGGTGTATCGCTTTTTGTTGCAGGTATAAGCGTTGAAATTTAATGGGGTCAGAGTCAGTTATTCTTATGGGGTCAGAGTCATTTATTAAGAGTCATTTATTATATTTAAGAACATTAGCACTCTGACCCCATTTATTTTTATGCGATTTTTGGTGAGTCTTCAGCCTGTAAAGCGCCGTTCTCAGGTTCGCTATCGACTTTGCGAGGTTCGTTACTTGCGTTGCGTGATTCGCCGATAACATGGCTATCCCGGACGTTTTTCTGCACCGTGATAGCGGCAAAAAGGCTTAGGGTGAAGGCCATGCCGAAGAAACCTTTTTCACTCAATAAGAGTTCAGCATTTAATAGACCTATTACTAATAATACGATGGCTGACACGGTGGCCACTGCTGATGCTAAAAAGTAAGCTTTGGTAGTCGGCACGCCTTCCATTTTATCTCGTACCGTTTTTTGCAAACTTACCACTGAAAATAAGCCAAACAACATGATTGTAAAATAGTATCCTTTTTCGTTCAGGGCCATAGGCGCGTTATATAAACCGATGAAATACGCGCCTACTCCTACAACGAGTGCTGCTAGTGACGCAATACGAAAAGCTTTAGTGGGTTTATTAAGGTTTTGCATAGTAAAACTCCTAAATATTCTTTATTTGACCCGTGTGGGTAAACGTAACTGCCTTGTTCGTTAAATCGTACTTTTGCATGTAGCGGGCAAGGCTACCAAAGGTGGTGGTTTCTACCTTGCGGCCGTGGTCTGACAGCGTTACGCCATCGCTAAACATACTTGCCATACCAAGTTTAGCCCTGCTCATATGTACTTTTTGCGGCGTAAAATGCGCTTTCGCATTTACCTTTAACTGCGCAATATCTGTCGTTGAGTACATTGCTGCGTTCAATACATCAAGGGTGTATTCAGTGCAGTTTTGACGTTCGCTATTAAACGGATTGGCCACCACCGAATACCGAGAATTGTGAAGTAACTTAGCGTTGTCATCACGGTATAGATTTATCAAAGCCTGTTGCACCTCTACTGACGGAATAATAATTCCTGCTTCCAGCGCATAGGCACTCCAGAAAAAATCTACTGGATAGTCAGTAATTAAGTGACTTTTGCCCTGTTCTTCAGCGTCTTGATACAAGTTATGTATGGCATAGCCTTTGGCCGTATTTCCATCGCTCAGCTGAATGCTCGAGTAAATAGCAATTGCGGTGTGGGTAAAATGAATGCCTTTTGGAATATCTTCAATAGGTCTGCCACGCCTTGCGATAATAAATGCCCGCGCGCCTTCACTTGCCGCATACTTTTCCACATCTTTTGAAAAGGTCGCAATCGCTTCTGGTGTAAAGCTAGGCTTACCATGCTGCTTGCTTCCCGCGTGTACATTTTGAAAGCTAGACATTAAGAGTACAAAGACAAACCCGATTGAAGTTAACAAGATTTTCATACCTAACCTACCGCTTAGTATTAGTTGTGGTGGTAGTTACTTTGGTTTTAGTGGTAACCACTTGGTTTGGGGCAGGGTCGGCAGTAATAATTGTCTCAGTAATAACCAAAGGCTGGTTATGAGCCACGGAAGATTGATGGCTAGCCCGATGAAGGCTTGCTCGATGAAGGCTATGAGCACTTTCATCCACCACGCTTTCTGTCAAAGCGCTTCCCGCTATGACTACACTCCCAGTCAGTACCACAGGTACTGCCACTACCGCACTGGCTACTGAGGCCGTGGTCGCTAAACCTTCAGATGCGGCTAGCGCACTGTGCTTACTGGCTTTACCACTATGGTTAAAAGAATCATCTGCCAATGCACAGTGGGTAAGAAGCGCACTACTTAGTAATGCAGTTAACATCAATGTTGAACGTGTATTTTTCATATCACTTGCTCCTAGTGTGTTAAGACAAGGTTTGCCTGAACACGTTCTACACTAGAGGCAAGAATAAATTTCGTAAACCAAAATCATTAATGTAGTATTAAATTACACCACAAGTATAAAATATTAATACCATGAGCCAAATCAGTCTTGTCTACGACACATTAAAACAATGCTTACGCGAACGGCGATTCACCTATAAGCAGCTTGCAGAAACGCTTAGCGTGAGCGAGGCAAGCGTGAAGCGCAATTTTTCGCTACAAGCGTTTAGCCTGGATAAATTAGAGCAGATTTGCGAATGCTTAAATTTGTCACTAAGCGACTTATTTAGTCTTTCACAAAAACAGCAAGAAAAGATTTCACAGCTATCTGAACAACAAGAAATGGAGCTGCTCGCTAACCCCAAGTTACTCCTTGCCGCGGTGTGCGTAAGAGACGGCTGGCGCTTTGCAGAACTTATCGAATATTACGATATTGATGAAGTGGAAGGCATTAAGCTAATGACAACCCTCGATAGACTGAAGCTTATCGAACTGTTGCCAAACAACCATTATAAGCTGCTTATTGCCCAAGATTTTCGATGGATCCCCGGCGGACCACTAGAAAAGTTTATGGAACAGGAAGTAATGGTGAAGTTTATGGATCCGAAGAAGAACGAACCGTGGATGTTTCGCTTTTACTTGCGAGGGCGCTATTCACAGAGCTCGGTTTCTATTATTCAGCGGCGTTTAGAGCAGCTTAGGCAAGAAGCAGCTAAACTGAGTAGCGACTGTCTCTTATACACATCTCCGAGCCCACGAGACGCTACGCT
>OJHJ01000387.1_pt1 | contig 17950 bp, 16 predicted proteins | sample 1595201 | NCBI WGS metagenome assembly OJHJ01 (sample SAMN05416832, study PRJEB24817) | seawater metagenome | isolation source: Sea water | place: Canada:Atlantic | collected 2013-07 | reverse complement strand
ACGAGATAGCGTAGCGTCTCGTGGGCTCGGAGATGTGTATAAGAGACAGGTTCCGCGACAGCCTGCAACAATTCGCCACGACGCGCCCGGTGCATGGGGAATGCGGAGGCTATATGGCGATGGGGGCCGGTTTGGTCGACAAGGAAGGCGTGCGGCACCAGATGGCGGGGCTGCTGGGGCTGGAAACCAGCTATGAGAAGCGCAAGATGCATCTGGGCTACCGGCTTGCCACGCTGAACGAACCCGGCCCCGGCTATGACGCGGGCGCGCGGTTGCGGGGACATGAATTCCACTATTCTACCATCCTGTCGCAACCAGACACGCCGCTGGCGCGGGTGGTCGATGCCAATGGGGCCGAAGTGCCCGAGACAGGCTCGCGCCGCGGCCATGCGACGGGCACCTTCTTTCACCTGATTGCGGGGGCGTCATGAGCGGTTTTGTCTCTTTCGTCTCCTCCGGTCCGGGTGATCCCGAGCTGCTGACCGTGAAGGCGGTAAAGCGGTTGCAAGAGGCCGAAGTCGTGCTGTTCGACGATCTGTCGGCGGGTCCGATCCTTGAACATGTCTCGCCCGAGGCGGATCTGATCGGGGTGGGCAAACGCGCCGGACGGCTGTCTCCGAAGCAGGATCACGTGAGCCGCCTGCTGGTCGAACACGCATTGACCGGCGCGCGGGTGGTGCGGCTCAAAAGCGGGGACGCGGGCGTGTTTGGCCGGCTTGAAGAAGAGCTGACCGCGCTGAAAGCGGCAGGCGTCGCCTTCGAGATCATCCCCGGTGTGACGGCGGCGTCTTCGGCGGCGGCGGCGGCGATGATTCCGCTGACCCGGCGGCTGACCGCGCGGCGGGTGCAATTCATCACCGGCCACGGCGAATCGGGTGCCTTGCCCGAAGATCTGAACATGGCGGCGCTGGCCGACCCTACGGCGACCACGGTCGTCTACATGGGCCGCCGCACCTTTGCGGGTTTCGCCGCGCGGCTGATCGCGGCGGGCTTGCCCCCCTCGACCCCTGCCCTGCTGGCAGAGGCGGTATCGACCCCCGATCAAAAGCTGAGCCGCCACACCGTGGAAAGCCTTGCCCATCTGCCGCTGGATCCCGCAACGTCAGCGCCTGCGCTGATCCTTTACGGGCCGTTGACCGAATAGATGACTTGACAAAACCAGCCCGAAAATGACCACCTATTCCGGACGGTTCCCCGTGCGCCTTCGGGCAATCGGGGTGAAAAGGGAATACGGTGCGGTGCCAAAGCAAAGGTGCCAAATCCGGAACTGCCCCCGCACCTGTAAGTGAAGAGCAACCCGCATTGCCACTGGGCCACACCGCCTGGGAAGGCGCGGCACGCATGGACGCACAAAGTCAGGAGACCTGCCGTCATGGGGATGATCCCCGATCCAACTGGCTGCCCCCCGGGGCGGCTTTCACATTATGCCGTCGGGGAAGACGGTAAGGAGACCTGAATATGCATATCGAACCCGAAGTCGTGACCGGCGCCAAGCTGGTCCTGTCCTATGGCACCGCCGCCGGTGCTGCGGCCTATACCGCGAAAACCGCAATGGACTCTGTCCGTGAAAAAGGCGTCGTGCCTTTTGCGGGCGGGGCCATGGTGGCCACCGCGCTGACCTTTGTCTTTTTTCAGGTCTTCCCGCATTTCCCCGTGGGCGTGAGCGAAGTGCACCTGATCCTCGGGTCGACCTTGTTCCTGCTGTTCGGCGTGGCCCCTGCGGCTGCGGGTCTGGCGCTTGGTCTGCTGGCGCAGGGCGTGTTCTTTGCCCCCATCGACCTGCCGCAATACACGATGAACGTCACCACGCTGCTGGTGCCCTTGTTCATGGTCTCGGCGCTGGCCAAACGCATCATCGCGCCCAACACCGCCTATGTTGATCTGACCTATGTTCAAGCGCTCAAGCTGTCGACCGCGTTTCAGGCGGGCGTTGTGGGCTGGGTCGCCTTCTGGGCCATCTACGGTCAGGGCTTTGCCGCCAGCAACATCGCCGCTGTGGCCAGCTTTGGCGGGGCCTATATGATGGTCATCCTGATCGAGCCGCTGGTGGATCTGGCCGTGCTCGCCGCCGCGAAAACCCTGCGCGATTTCGCGGGCAGCGCGCTGTTCACCAAGCGTCTGACACAGACTGCCGCTGAATAATCCAAGACCCGACGCGGCCCCCTACTCTGCGGGCCGCGTCACCCCCTGCCGGAGCCTCAAGATGTTTACGCTTTCACTGATCGGCATCGGGTCCGGCAATCCCAAACACCTGACATTACAAGCCATCGACGCGCTGAATGCCTGCGATGTGATCCTGATCCCGTCCAAGGGCGCGGGCAAGGATGATCTGGCTGGCCTGCGGCACGAGATTTGCGCCCAGGTGCTGCGGTCGGACGGGCCTGAAATTCACGAATTCACCCTGCCCAAACGCGACGCCGCCAACCCTGATTATCACGCGGGCGTCCACGATTGGCATGATGCCATTGCACAGGTCTGGCTGGCCGAGATGCAGCGCACCCTGCCCCAAGGCGGCCGTGTCGGTTTCCTCGTCTGGGGGGATCCGTCGCTGTATGACAGCACCCTGCGCATTGCGGAGCGGTTGCAAAAGGTCGTCACACTCACCGTCGATGTCGTGCCGGGGATTACCTCGCTTCAGGTACTGACGGCGGGCCATGCGATCCCGCTGAACACCATCGGCAATCCCGTCACGATCACCACCGGTCGGCAGCTGCGCGATCATGGCTGGCCGCAGGGTGTGGATACGATTGCCGTCATGCTGGACGGCACCTGCGCCTTCGAGGTGTTGCGGCAGCACAGCGACATACACATCTGGTGGACCGCCTATGCCGGCATGCCGAACGAGCGTCGCATCGCGGGCCCGCTGGATCAGGTCTGCGACCGCATCATCGCAACACGGGCAGAGGCACGCGCCGCCCATGGCTGGATCATGGATATCTACCTGCTGCGCCGGTAGACACGCGCGCTACAGCTTTTCGAGCCGTTGCAAGATCGGGCAATCGGGGCGGTCATCGCCAGCGCATTCATGCACCAGATGGGTCAAGGTCTGACGAATATCTTGCAGGTCCGCGATCTTGCTTTCGATCTGCGCCAAATGTTGCTGGGCGATGGCACGGACATCGGCGCTGGCGCGATCCTGATCATCCCAAAGCGCCAGCAGGTCGCGGCAATTCTCGATCGTGAAGCCCAAGGCCCGCGCACGGCCCAGAAACGTCAGCTTGTGCACGTCGCTGTCGCAAAAGCTGCGATACCCGTTGGTGTCACGCGCGGGCGTGATCAGACCGATGTCTTCGTAGTAGCGGATGGTCTTGGCAGGCAGACCTGCGCTTTTCGACACGTCACCGATGTTCATGGACGTCTCCTTTCGTTGAATTAGGCGGTTGCTGCGGCGGCGATCCACCGCAGGCGCAGGGCGTTGAACAGGACAAAGACGCTCGACAACGCCATGGCGGCGGCGGCAAGAACGGGCGACAGCAGCACGCCGAACAGCGGATAGAGCACACCGGCTGCAACGGGGATCAGCAGCGCGTTATAGCCAAAGGCCCAGAAGAGGTTCTGGCGGATATTGCGCATGGTGTGCTGGCTGATGTGCAGGGCGTTCACCACCCCTTGCAAATCGCCCGACATCAGCACCACGTCGGCCGCTTCGATGGCGACATCCGTTCCGGTACCGATGGCGATGCCCACGTCGACCCCCGCCAGCGCGGGCGCATCATTGATCCCGTCCCCGACAAAGGCGACCTTGTGGCCCGCCTGTTGCAGGTCCTCCAGCGCGGCGACCTTGCCGTCGGGCAGCACTTCGGCGACCACGGTATCGATCCCCAAACGGTCGGCAATCGCCTGCGCCGTCGCCTTGTTGTCACCGGTGATCATGGCGATTTTCAGCCCCGCTTCGTGCAGCGCCTCCAGCGCTTGGGGCGTCGTTTCCTTGATCGGGTCGGCGACGCCGATCATCGCGACAAGCTCCCCATCCACGGCGGCGAAAAGCGGTGTCTTGCCCTCTGCCCCCCATGCTGCCGACCGCCCCTCTGCCGCGGCGAGAGAGACCCCTTCGGCCTGCATGAAACGGTCCGCCCCGACAAGCACGCGACGCCCCTCGACCTCGGCGTGTACACCGTGGCCGGTTTGCGAGGCAAAAGAGGTCACCGCTGCCAGCGACAGCCCCTGTGTTTCGGCATGGCGCAGGATGGCGCTGGCAATCGGGTGCTCTGACTGCGCCTCGACCGACGCAACGAGCCGCAACGCATCGGCCTGCGACCAGCCGTTGAAGACATCCAGATCCGTCACCTCGGGCCGCCCGGCGGTCAGCGTGCCGGTTTTATCAAGCGCGATGGTATCGACCTCGGCCAAGACCTGCAGCGCGTCCCCCTTGCGGAACAGCACGCCCATCTCGGCCCCTCGCCCTGTGCCCACCATGATAGAGGTCGGCGTGGCCAGCCCCATCGCACAGGGGCAGGCGATGATCAGCACCGCGACGCTTGCCACCAGAGCGTGCCCCAAGGACGGCTGCGGCCCGAACGCCAGCCAGACAAGGAAGGTGGCCGCGGCAATCGCCATGACGACGGGCACGAACCACATGGTGATGCGGTTGACCATATCCTGCACCGGCAGCTTGGCGCCTTGGGCGTCCTCGACCATGCGCACGATCTGCGACAGGGTCGTGTCCGCGCCCACATGGGTCGCGCGGTAGACCAGCGCGCCGGTGCCATTCACCGTCCCCCCGACCACACGCGTGTCGGGCAGTTTTTCGACGGGCACGGGTTCGCCGGTGATCATGCTTTCATCGACATAGGAACTGCCACGTGTCACGGTCCCGTCTACGGCGATCTTTTCACCGGGGCGCGCATGGATCAGATCGCCGACGGTGATCGCGTCGATCGCAACCTCTGACACCTTGCCGTCTCGCTCTACCCGCGCGGTTTTGGGGCGCAGCCCGACCAGCTTGCGGATCGCTTGTCCGGTTTGGCCCTTGGCCCGCGCCTCTAGCGTGCGCCCCAGCAGGATCAGCGTGACGATCATCGCGGCGGCTTCGAAATAGACCGCTTGCGCACCGGCGGGCAGCAACTGTGGCAAGAACAGCGCCACGGTGGAAAAGCCCCATGCCGCCGTGGCCCCCAGAAACACCAGAGAGTTCATGTCAGGCGTGCGTTTCAACAGCGCTGGCACGCCGGTGACAAAAAAGCGCCGCCCGGGCCATGCCAGAACGATGGTGGTCAGTACGAACTGGATCGACCAGCTCAGCTGCTGCCCCAGCGTCGACATCACCCAATGGTGGAACGCGGGGATCATATGACCGCCCATCTCAAGCACAAACACCGGCAGGGTCAACGCCGCGGCGAGCAGCGTCATACGTTTAAGATGCGCGGCTTCTTCAACCTTGCGGTCCGGCACGGGGGAAGATGCGGTGTCCGTCACAGGGGTGGCGGGGTAGCCCGCGGCTTGCGCAGCCTGCACAATGGCGGCATCCGGCTCTGCGCTAAGCGACTGCACCACGGCCTCTTCCCGGGCGAGGTTGACGCTGACATCGACCACACCCGGCACGGCCGCCAAGGCGCGTTCGACCCGCCCGACGCAGGATGCACAGGACATGTTTTCAATGGCATAGCGCCGCGTTTGCACGGTGGCGGGATAGCCTGCGGTCGCAAGCGCGGCGACGGCATCCTTGGGGTCGAAACCCGATGCCACCTGCAGCGACGCCGTTTCCGAGGCGAGGTTCACGCGGGCGTCCTGCACACCCTCGACGCGTCCAAGCGCGGTCTCGACCCGCCCCACGCAAGAGGCGCAATTCATACCGCCAATGCCAAAATTTATCGCAACTACATCGCCCATCAGCCGTCTCCTTGGGGTGTCTTGCCCCTCAGATAGGGCTTCCAGTTAATGGAAGGTCAAGCGGTGATATGGATTTTATTCTATTTCGCTGCAGATTCCGGTGTCTGCCACAGGCCGGTTAAGACTTTGGAAAGACATCTGCGCGATGGTGAGCGTCAAACGATAAGCGGAGGGTGTGTATCGACGGATGCAGTCAAGAACACTGGTGATCAAGGGAAAAGGCGGATTGGGCAACCGCATCCTGTCGGCGATCTCGGGTCTGGTTTACGCCGATCTCTCCGGCCGCAAACCAGTGATCGACTGGCGCGACGGCAGCTATGCGCCGCTTGGCGAAAACGCTTATCCGCTGCTGTTCCAGTCTCCGATCGGGGACGAAGCGATTGGGGGTGCCACAATGGATGACGGGGCCGATGTTTGCCCCGCGATCTGGGCTGGCAATCTGAACCGCCAGCCCCAAGACATGATCGACACCTATATGCCGCGGTCACACTCAAACCCCTGGGGCTATCGGCGGCTTTGCGTGGACCTCAAGCGGTTGGACCAGACTCAGGCGGTGGCGGTCTATTGGTCTTACCTGCCAAAGCTGGGCCGCATGCGACAACACCTGCGCCGGGATGCACGCTTTGCCAAACGGGGGGAGCGCGAGGTTTTCGCCAATTATCTTGGCCGCTATTTTACCCCCAACGCACGGGTCCGCCATGCGCTATCGCAAATGCGCCCCACGGCAAAACTGCCAAGCATCGGGGTTCATATCAGGTTCACCGATCGAAAAATCCCGCTTGGCCCGGTGCTAAAGACCCTGGAGCAGCTAAAAGCCCGCCATCCGACCGCGACTATCTTCCTTGCGACGGACAGTGCCGAGATAGAGGATCGTTTGAAGCGTGCGTTCGACAAGGTCATAACCCATCCCAAACGGCTAGGCCCTGCCGGCGCGCGTTTGCATGGGCCGGATACAACATGCAACCCGCTGCAAGAGGCGGAAAATGCCCTGATCGACATGTGGCAATTGTCACGTTGTGATCACCTGATCTATTCCCGCCGCTCGACCTTCTCTGTCACCTCTGGCTACTTGGGGCGTTTTGCCCCTGCGCGTATCCACGATGTCGAACGGTATTCTCCGACGCTTTGGGCGAAGGAACTGTTGCAACGCTATGCTTGATCATACCCCCGCAACCATGTCTTGCGGGCGGCCCAGACCGCCGCCCAATGCGCCGCCCGCGCCCGTCTTTGCGCATTGCGCGAAGCCACGAACGGCCGCGTGGCCAAATACCGCAGCGCCGACCAAAGCCACATCAGAAAGACCCCAGCCCCCTGTTGCCACGCAGGCCAGTGATCGCGGACCAATGACGCACGCGATGTCATCACCGCGATCGCCTTTGCCTCTGTCACCGTGGTAGAGGCCCCGACATGATGCACGATCTGCGCCTTCGGCGTGATCAGCGGCTGATACCCTAAGTGAATCGCGCGCAGGCAAAGATCGGCATCCTCGCCATACATGAAATATTTCTCCGAAAAGCCGCCCAGTTGATGCCACAAGGAACGGTCGATCAACAGAAAACACCCCACAACGATATCGACAGGGCGCACAGAATCCCGCGGCCAGCGCCCGTAGGCTTCGGGGTTAAACACCGCGCTGCGCGGGAAAGCTGTGCTGAGCCCGATCGCTTTGAACAACAGGCTGGCCACAGTGGGCCGCGCCCAACAAGACGCGATGTTAAGCGACCCGTCAGCAAAAATGGTGCGCCCACCCCATATCCCCGCCTGCGGATTTTCGCGCGCAAAGGCGACGAGTTGATCGACCGCATCGGTATGAAGTTCGGTATCAGGGTTCAGCAACAGTAGATAATCGGAACAACACTGCTGCGCGGCAAGATTATTCGCGCGCGCGAAGCCCAAATTCTGCGCCGAGCGGACCAGCCGGACCTGCGGAAACGCCGCAGCTATCGCGTCTGCCGAACCGTCAGAGGAGGCGTTATCCCAAACAATACACTCAAATTGAGTCAACTGCGTGTGTTCATACAGCGTTTCTATCGCCCTAAGCGTCAATTCCCGCGTGTTGTAGCTGACGATCACGACACTAAGGGCAGGCCCGCGATCAACCGTCGCCAGCTTCAGCACCCCGTCGCCCGCAAGATGACACCCACGGTTGCCTTTAGTATTCGCAGATCCTCGGACAGTGACAGGGTGCTGAAGTATTGCGTGTCGAAATCTGCGCGCTCTGAAAACCTTGCTCTGTTCCGAGATGAAACCTGCCAGTTCCCACTGATCCCCGGCCGCATTCTTTCGTAGTGGTCACCCTGATAAAGCCCCCTTTGAGACACCAACATGGGTCGGGGCCCGACGAGGCTCATCTCTCCTCTCAGCACGTTAACGAACTGGGGTAGTTCATCCAGTGACGTGCAGCGCAAGAACCGGCCCACCGTTGTGACACGGGGATCGTGACGCAGCTTCTGGTTTTGTCGCCATTCATCCCTGGCCTTTGGATTTTGTGCTAAATAGTCTCTTAACGAGTGCGGATCGTGGGGGTGCATTGTTCGCAGCTTCCACATTTTGAAGACCCGCCCATCCTTGCCGACGCGTTCCTGGGTGAAGAACGGAGACTGCCCAGTTGCTGCCACAAGACAGGCAAGAAGGCAGATCACGAGAACCACGATCGGTGCAGATAAAATGCAAAAGACGATGTCAAAACAGCGCTTGCCATATAGACGATAAAGCTCCCGATGCAGATCGCTTCGCCGCAGGGTGTTCACGCGTGGATGGGCTTGGCGTTTAAAGACATTTGTATGATGCACCGGAAACTCCTTCTTCGGCTCAGGCCCGGGGAAAGGTCGATGCTTCAATGGTTATGGGGACAGGCTTACTACGGGGTTAAGGAAAAACATCCAATTTGAATGACTGTGTAGAAAAGTCGTTCATCATGACGTGTTCCAAACGCGAAGACGGCGATAAACCCGTTCCACTGCATGATGTAATTTACGGTAAACTATGGTTTGCGCCGGCCACTCAGCGCAGGCGCTTGTCACAAAGCCGCGTATATGCCGCCAAGAGATGCGGTTCAGACGAAGACCATGCCAGCGCATTCACGACCCTCTCGCGCCCGGCCTTCCCCATCGCCGCTCTTAATGACGGGTCGTCGATGAGCTGTTTAATGCAATCGGCAAATCGGATCGGATCATTTGAAGCCGCGTAGAGGGAGGCCGTTTCGGCGGTGCGCCGACCTTCGGTCAGGTCGAACTGAACGACCGGTTTGCCCAGCGCCATGTATTCAACCACCTTGTTCATTGATGATATGTCGTTCATCGCATTGCAGGGATCTGGGGCAAGCCCCATATCTATCGTGTTCAAGGCGTCCACCAAAGCGCGGCCATAAAGTGCGCCGGTGAACGTGAAGTAACCCGTCAGCCCAAGGTCATCGACCTGACGTTTCATGTCAGGCAATGAGGGACCAAAGCCGATAATCAAAAAGTGGATATCGCGCGTGCCCGAAGTCACAAGGTGATGCGCCGCGGAAAGCAACAGATCCATTCCCTCCTGCTGTCCGATCACGCCGACATACCCAAGCAGCGTCTCTCCCTCGCGCCGGTATCTCTGCGACCCTGGCCCGAGCGTAAAATCCGTCAGGTTCGGAGCGGAGCGCACAACGAATATGTCGTCGTGGCATTTGCCACCCCGTGTCATCGCGATTTGGCGAAAGCTTTCATTCGGGGATATCACCACCGATGCAGCACGGTAGCTGAGCAATTCACACTTTCGCATGACGTGGTAACCTACGCCTTGTTTGTCGAACTTGGCGACAAAAAGTTCTGGGCAGACATCGTGCTGGTCATACACATAAGAAACACCCTTGCGTCGGTACCACATGGCAAGAAGGCAGATCAGATCAGGTGGATTGCACCCGTGGATCGCCTGAAAAGGATTTTGCCGCCAAATACGCCGCGCAAGCCGAAACCAATGCCAGATTGCGCTAGCATATTCCCTTGCATATGAAACCGCGCCGCCCCCGGTTTCAGGAGTAGCGGGGTACCGGTAAATATCCACGCCTTCGCGCCGTTCAAATGGCGCAACCCATCCCTGACCCGTGGGCGAAATGATAGAGACTTGGTAGCCTGCGCGGACCAACGTCGTCGCTTCCAGCCAGACCCGGCGATCGAGCGGCACTGGTAGGTTTTCAACCACGATCAAGATATGACGCACGGGCGGTTCGGGCATAGGTCCTTCAACATCAGAATCAGATTGGCGTCCGTTTTGGCAGCCACGGGTGAACATGAAGTTAATTCCGAAGCGCCGTCGCCCTAAGTTGTCTCCAATAGGAAACATCACCGGTTGGTTCAGCCAATTACCCGGTATTTGCATCAATCTTGCTTGATTTGGGGGCTTGCCGCGCCCTTTCGCCCCGCGTATTCCAGCACGTGGGACACCCTTCCCCAACGAAGGGCGCTTATCTGAAAGGGTAGCTACATGGCTATTACGACACCGACCTCGCGGCCCACGAATCCGCGTTTTTCCTCTGGCCCGTGCGCCAAACCCCCCGTTTATGACCTGACCAAGCTTGCGAGCGCGCCTTTGGGGCGTAGCCACCGCGCGGCACCGGGCAAAGCGAAATTGCTTGAAGCAATTGAAACCACCCGCGAAATTCTGAGCGTGCCTGCCGATTATAAGATCGGCATCGTTCCGGCGTCTGACACTGGCGCTTATGAAATGGCGATGTGGTCGTTGCTGGGCGAACGCCCTGCGGAAATGGTCGCATGGGAATCCTTCGGCGCAGGCTGGGTGACCGACGCCGTGAAACAGCTCAAGATCGAGCATACGGTACATACCGCGGATTATGGTCAAATTGTCGACATGTCGGCGTTGAACTACGACAACGACGTGTGCTTCACTTGGAACGGGACAACCTCTGGCGTGCGCGTCCCAACGGGCGATGTTATCCCTGCCGACCGCAAGGGGCTGACACTATGCGATGCGACATCGGCTGCCTTCGCGATGGATCTGCCGTGGGACAAACTGGATGTGACGACATTCAGCTGGCAGAAAGTTCTGGGCGGCGAAGCAGCACACGGCATGCTGATCCTCAGCCCTCGTGCCGTCGAGCGGCTTGAAAACTATACGCCTGCTTGGCCCCTGCCCAAGATCTTCCGCCTGACCAAAGGTGGCAAGCTGATCGACGGGATTTTCAAGGGCGAGACGATCAACACGCCTTCGATGCTTTGCGTTGAAGATTACCTGCTGGCGCTTGATTGGGCGAAATCCGTCGGCGGCCTGCAAGGTCTGATCGCGCGCGCCGATGCGAATACGGCAGCGATCACGGATTTTGTGGACACGCATGACTGGATCGAATTCCTTGCGGTTGATCCGGCGACACGGTCGAACACATCGGTCTGCCTGAAATTCAATGACGACCGGATCACAGACGGCGCAGCCTTCGCAAAAGCTGTCGCGAAACGTCTCGCGGACGAGGATGTCGCATTGGACATCGGCGCCTACCGCGATGCCCCTGCCGGTCTGCGGATATGGTGCGGCGGCACCGTCGAAACCTCTGACATCCAGGCCATGCTGCCTTGGTTGGAATGGGCTTTCGAAGCCGAGATCAACGCTTAATTTCGGGTTCCCCGCTTGGCGATCACGTCAGGCGGGTGGCTAACCCACGCCCCCCTTCTATTCAAAAAAGGAGCGCCAATCATGGCCCCCAAAGTGCTTATTTCCGACAAACTCTCGGACGCCGCCGTTCAAATCTTCAAAGACCGCGGCATTGACGTCGACTTCCAACCCGATCTTGGCAAAGACAAGGACAAGCTTGCCGCTGTGATCGGCGATTACGACGGGCTCGCCATCCGGTCCGCGACGAAAGTGACCGAAAAGATCCTCGCCAATGCGACCAACCTCAAGGTGATCGCCCGCGCCGGTATCGGCACCGATAACATCGACAAGGATGCGGCCTCGAAAAAGGGTGTCATCGTCATGAACACCCCCTTCGGCAACATGATCACCACTGCAGAACACGCGATTGCGATGATGTTCGCCGTTGCCCGTCAAATCCCCGAGGCATCGGCCTCCACCCATGCCGGCAAATGGGAAAAGTCCAAATTCATGGGGGTCGAGCTTACGGGCAAAACCCTTGGCGTCATCGGTGCCGGCAACATCGGCGGCATCGTCTGCGATCGCGCCCGCGGCCTGAAGATGAAAGTCGCGGCCTATGACCCCTTCCTGAGCGAGGAAAAAGCCAAGAAGATGGGTGTCGAGAAAGTCGAGCTGGACGATCTGCTGGCGCGCGCGGACTTCATCACGTTGCACGTGCCTTACACGGATCAAACCGCAAATATCCTGTCCAAGGAAGCCTTGGCGAAAACCAAAAAAGGTGTGCGGATCATCAACTGTGCCCGCGGCGGTCTGGTCGACGAAGAAGCATTGGCCGAAGCGCTGAAATCCGGCCATGTCGCTGGCGCAGCCTTCGACGTTTTCAAGGAAGAGCCCGCGACCGAAAACCCGCTGTTCGGCCTCCCCAACGTTGTCTGCACCCCCCACCTTGGGGCCGCCACGACGGAAGCACAGGAAAACGTGGCACTTCAGGTCGCTGAACAGATGTCCGACTACCTGCTGACCGGTGCCGTCACAAACGCCCTGAACATGCCGTCCGTCACCGCCGAAGAGGCAAAGGTCATGGGCCCGTGGATCACTTTGGCGGGTCACCTTGGGGCCTTCATTGGCCAGATGACGGATGAAGCCGTGAAGGCGATCAACATCCTTTACGACGGTCAGGTGTCCGAGATGAACCTGAACGCGCTGAACTGCGCGGTCGTGGCGGGCATCATGAAACGTGCCAACCCCGACGTGAACATGGTCAGCGCCCCCGTTGTTGCGCGCGAAAAAGGCATCCAGATCAGCACCACCAATCAGGACAAATCCGGTGTCTTCGACGGCTATGTGAAAGTGACCGTTGTCACCGAGAAACGTGAACGGTCGATCGCGGGCACCGTGTTCTCGGATGGCAAACCACGGTTCATCCAGATCAAAGGCATCAATATCGAAGCCGAAGTTGGTGCGCATATGCTCTACACCACCAACAACGACGTGCCCGGCATCATCGGGACGCTGGGTCAGACCCTGGGTGCGAACGACGTGAACATCGCGAACTTCACCCTCGGCCGGTCCACCGCCAAAGGGGAGGCGATTGCTTTGCTCTATATTGACGGCCCACTGCCCGAGAAAGCGCTGAAAGACCTGCGTGATACAGGTCTGTTCAAACAGGTCAAAGAGCTCGAATTCGAAGTCGCCTAAGACCCACAGCGCATCAAAAAAACGCAAAGCGCCCCCATCACCGGGGGCGCTTTTGTTTTGCCTGCTTCCAATTGGCCTAAATCCCGGGGGAGCAGCCAAAGGCTGCGGGGGCAGCGCCCCTACAGGCTCCCCCCTACCGCTGACCCCGACGCATCACGCGCCGGTCCAGTCCAGCACCACTTTGCCAGAGGCCCCCGATTTCATCGTCGCAAACCCCGTCTGGAAGTCGTCGACGTCAAAACGATGGGTGATGATCTCACTCACGTCCAAGCCGTTTTCCAGCATGGCGATCATCTTGTACCACGTCTCGAAAATCTCGCGGCCATAGACCCCTTTGACGGTGATCGCCTTGAACACGATGCGCGACCAGTCGACGGGCGATTTGCCCGGCGGGATGCCCAGCATCGCGATCCGCCCGCCCATGGTCATTGCCTCTACCATCTGATCCAGCGCGACCTGATTGCCCGACATCTCCATCCCGACGTCGAAGCCCTGTTTCATCTTCAGCCGCGCGATGACATCGGCAAGGTCTTCGTGACGCACGTCGACGGGGACGACATCGGCGACCTTGGCGGCGAGCTCTAGCCGGGCGGGGTTCACATCCGTGATCACCACATGACGCGCACCGACGTGGCGGGCGACCGCTGCGGCCATGATACCGATGGGGCCTGCACCGGTGATCAGCACATCTTCCCCCACCAGATCAAAGCTCAGCGCGGTGTGTACCGCATTGCCAAGCGGGTCGAGGATCGCTCCGATATCGTCCGAGATCGTGTCGGGCAGCGGGACGACATTGAACGCGGGCAGCCGCAGATATTGCGCGAAGGCACCTTGTTCATTCACGCCGATACCACGCGTGGCGGGATCAAGGTGGAACTTGCCGGACCGCGACTGGCGCGAGGTTTTTCCGATCAGATGCCCCTCGCCCGAGCAGCGCTGCCCGATGGTCAGATCCGTGACATTGCGGCCCAGTTCCACAATCTCACCAGCAAATTCATGGCCGGTGATCAGCGGGACAGGCACGGTATTCTGCGCCCATTCATCCCAGTTCCAGATGTGGATATCCGTGCCACAAATGCCGGTTTTGTTGATCTTGATCAGCACGTCATCCGGCCCGATTTCCGGCACCGGCGCGCGGGTCATCCACAGTCCCTCGCGGGGCTCGGACTTACACAGCGCCTTCATTTCGTTGCTCATGACAGAACCCCACAGGCTTTGCCCGCCACCTTGAAGGCTTCGAGCGCGCGGTCGAGCTCATCGCGGGTCAGCGCGGCATTCATCTGGGTGCGGATGCGGGCCTGACCGCGGGGCACAACGGGAAAGAAAAAGCCGCTGACATAGACGCCTTCTTCGAACAGGCGCGCCGCCATATCCTGCGCCAACTGCGCCTCGCCCAGCATCACGGGGATGATCGGGTGTTCACCGGGCAGAAGGTCAAAGCCGAGATCGGTCAGCCCCTCGCGCCAGTATTTCGCGTTCTCGAACAGTTGCGTGCGACGATCGTCCCCTTGTTCGACCAGTTCAAGCGCCTTGATCCCGGCCATGACAATCGACGGCGGCAGTGAATTCGAAAAAAGATAGGGCCGCGCGCGTTGGCGCAGCAGGTCGATCACCGGCTGCGGCCCTGCGATATAGCCGCCGATGGCCCCGCCAAGCGCCTTGCCCAAGGTGCCTGTCAGGATATCCACATCGACCCCGAAGTGCGCTGGCGTGCCCTCCCCCTTCGGGCCCATAAAGCCTGTCGCGTGGCAGTCATCGACCATCACCAGCGCTTCGTATTTTTCGGCCAGTTTGGTGATTTCGGGCAGTTTCGCCAGATAGCCGTCCATGCTGAACACACCGTCGGTCGCGATCATGATAAACCGCGCGCCTTCCTCGCGGGCGAGCTTGAGCTGACCTTCAAGGTCGTCCATGTCCGAGTTGGCATAGCGGTAGCGTTTGGCTTTGCACAGGCGGATGCCGTCGATGATCGAGGCGTGGTTCAGACTGTCCGAGACGATGGCGTCCTCTGGCCCGAACAGGGGCTCGAACAGCCCGCCGTTGGCGTCAAAGCAAGCCGCGAAGAGGATAGAATCGTCTTTCCCGAGGAAGGCCGCCAGCTTTTGTTCCAGCTCGCGGTGGATGTCCTGTGTGCCACAGATAAAACGGACAGAGGCCATGCCGAACCCCTTGGGGTCCATCGCGTCACGGGCCGCGGCGATGAGATCGGGGTGGTCTGCCAGCCCCAGGTAGTTGTTTGCGCAAAGATTGATCACCTGACGCCCGCCCACCGTGATCTCACCGGATTGGGGCGAGGTGATCATGCGCTCTTGCTTCATCATACCGTCCGCGGCGATGCCGGACAGGGTGGCGTTGACGTGATCTAGGTAGGCTTGGGTCATGATAGAACTCCTTTTCTCAGGCAGGTTCTATCATATCGGACACGGTTCCGAAATAGAGGAAATCCCTTATAGCGGATTTTTTCCTATATCGTGGATTCTCCCACCATAGCCCAAACGGTCAGGCGTCCTGCACGACCAGAAAAGCCCGCACAGGGCCATCTGTCGCAGCGATCCGGTGCGGGACATCTGCGGGATAACGTGCGGTGTCGCCAGCGTGGACAGTGCCAACGGCATCGCCGCTCCGCAGCTCTACCGTGCCTTGCGACACGGTCAGATGCTCGCGCGCGCCGCGGGTATGGGGCTGGCTGTCCAGCATGCCGCCTGCGTCGATCAACAGTTCGTAAACCTCGTGTTTGCCCGCCTCTTCGGGGGGCGACAGGATGCGGATGCGGCAGCCGGAGCCGAGATTGTTGATCGTCGGCACCTCAGCCGCGCGCAAAACCTCGATCTGCGCGGGCGTTGGCGCGCTGTCCAGAAGGCCCGCGAAATCCACCTGTAGCGCACGGGTCAGGTTCCACAGGGTGGCGATGGTGGGGCTGCTTTCACCGCGTTCGATCTGGCTGACCATGGACCGCGACACGCCCGAAAGCTTGGCCACCGCATCAAGGCTCAGGCCCTGAGCGGTGCGCGCGGCCTTCAGGCGGGCGGGAAGTTGCGTCAGTATAGCGTCTGGATTATCCGTCATGCCGGATAGATGGGCCGCAGGGGTGCCCCGCTGTCAATGGCAGGCGCTAGCTGAGCGCGTGTAAAATCGCGATAATCCCCGTCGCCGTCCCTGCCCCGACAAGAGCGGAAAGGATGATCCACCGGCGGAATGCAGGACGTTGTGGCGGCGTTTCGTCTTGCTGCCGGATCAACGCATTCTCGACAAGCGCAGGCAGACGCGGGCCAAAACGGGCGAGAACCATAGCGGTCTTGCTCAGATCCTTGATCACAGCACGGGGGCCGATGGACTTAGAGATGTAGTCCGTCACGATCGGGTTCGACACTTCCCAGATGTTGATATGTGGGTTGAGCGAACGGGCGACGCCCTCGACGACGACCATGGTGCGCTGTAGCAAGATCAGCTCTGTCCGTGTTTCCATGCCGAAGCGTTCCGTGACCTCGAACAGGTAGGTCAGCAGCCGCGCCATCGAAATGCGGGTCGCGTCCATGCCAAAGATAGGCTCCCCCACGGCGCGCAGGGCGCGGGCGAATTCGTCGACATCCTTGTCGGCAGGCACGTAGCCCGCTTCGAAATGCACCTCTGCCACCCGTTTGTAATCCTTGCGGATAAAGCCGAACAGGATCTCGGCATATACGCGGCGGGTGTATTCATCAATGTGGCCCATAATGCCGAAATCATAGGCGATGATATCCCCGTTCGGCGCGACCTTGAGGTTGCCCTGATGCATATCCGCGTGGAAATACCCGTCGCGCAGCGCGTGGTTCAGGAACAGCTGCAACACGCGGTCGCCAAGCGCCACACGGTCATGGCCCGCGGCATCAATCGCGGCGTTGTCACCCATCGGGACGCCATCTGCCCAGCCCAGGGTCATGACGCGGCGGGCAGAATATTCCCATTTGATCGCAGGCAGTTGGAAGCCGGCATCGCCCTTGGTGTTCGCCGCAAATTCCGACGCGGCGGAGGATTCGAGCCGCAGATCCAGCTCGCCCCGCACCACACCATCGAAATGTTCGATCACCTCCATCGGGCGCAAGCGGCGCGATCCGGGCGAGAAAAGTTCGACCATTCGCGCGGCAAGATAGAAGGCATCGACATCCTTGCGAAAGGCTTTCTCGATCCCCGGACGCAGCACTTTGACAGCGACGTCTTCCTGCGTTTCGGCGATGGTGGCGCGGTGCACCTGCGCGATAGAGGCGGCGGCGACGGGCTCGCTAAAATCAGAGAATATCGCATCGACCGGCAGGCCGAGCTCTTTTTCGACTTCTGCCTTGGCCTGTTCGATGGAAAACGGCGGCAGCTTGTCTTGCAGCACGCGCAGTTGCACGGCCAGCTCGTCGCCCACAACATCGGGGCGGGTAGAGAGCACCTGACCGAACTTGATGTAGGCAGGGCCAAGCGCGGTTAGCGCACGGGTCGCGGGCGGCATGGAAGGATCACCGGCATAGCCCAGAAACTTGAACGGTTTGCCAAGCGCCTTGGCGACAAAGCGTAATGCGGGCGTTGCATCAAAGGCGTCCAGCACGACATTCATCGCGCCGGTCCGCTCCAAAGTTGCACCGGTGCGGATCAACCGCCAGATATTATGAGGTCCGCGCATGGGTTAAATCTTCCAACCAGAATGAAGCGCCGCGATCCCCAGCGATAGATTCCGGTACTTCGCCTGCCCGAAGCCCGCAGTGCGCAGCATGCCCAGGAAGGTTTCCTGATCGGGGAAGTTGCGGATCGATTCCACGAGATACTGATAGCTGTCGCGGTCGTTGGCGATCATCTGCCCCTGTCTCTTATACACATCTCCGAG
>OJHJ01000384.1_pt1 | contig 18174 bp, 19 predicted proteins | sample 1595201 | NCBI WGS metagenome assembly OJHJ01 (sample SAMN05416832, study PRJEB24817) | seawater metagenome | isolation source: Sea water | place: Canada:Atlantic | collected 2013-07 | reverse complement strand
CTACACTAGATCGCTCGTCGGCAGCGTCAGATGTGTATAAGAGACAGGTATATAACACCTTAGGATTATTTGCCTACAAAGGTTTGCTGCGCGAAGTTATTATTGACCCTAACAAGGTTTTTTACGACACCAATACCGAACACCATCACCACTTTTACAATACAAGCGATAGCAGCTTGATTGATATTGATAGTAACGACATTGCAATTAGCAATATCCCCACGTTACCAGACGGTACGGACGTAGAAAGCGTTGACGTTATTATCAAAGTCAGCAATAAATAACCCCTATTTATTTAAACCGATGTAGCTCAGGTGGTAGAGCGGCTCATTCGTAATGAGTAGGTCAGCGGTTCGAATCGGCTCATTGGCTCCAAACTTCAATCACCACTGAATAATAGATCGCTTTATTTTTACAATTACTGCGTCTATTAGCATAACAACCCCCTTTATAAAGCTTGAACTGTGATTACCTTAACAGTACCAATGGCGTATGAATAATAGTGGTCAATAGCGCTTGTAAACGTTTCCTAAATCAAGTTACTATTAACACTCAATTTTCAAACGGAAAAGGAAATAAAATGAAGAAAATTATAGGCGGAGCTTTATTAATGGCTGTTTCATCTACAGCATTTGCAGTAGCTCCAGGTGGAGCAAATTGTGGCTGGGGGAACTTATTATTTCAAGGTTCAAAAGGTATACCAAGCCATGTTGTCGCAGTAACAACAAACGGAACTTCTGGCAATAATACCTTTGGTATTACAAGCGGAACGAATGGTTGTGATGCCAGTGGAAAACTTTCTTACGGCGGACGTGACATGGTGCAAGTTTCAGCCATCATGGATGAATTTTCTGAAGACGTAGCAAGAGGACACGGCGAAGCATTAGATACTGTTGCTGTAATGATTGGTATTGAGCAAGAAGATCATGCGGCTTTTTCTAAAGTTATGCATGAAAACTTTGCGTCTATTTTTCCAAGCGAAAACGTAACTGCTCAAGATGCCATGCTTTCAGTTAATGAAATTATGAAGTCAAATAGTCAGTTAGCTAAATACGCAGCTTAACGTTTAGATTTGTTAAAAATTTGGCCCTGTCTCTAATTGAGGCAGGGCCTTTTTTATAGCATGAAAAAAATATCACCTTTCCTCTTTATTATTCTCGTTGCTTTTTCCACAACGGTTGCTGCTAACAATGATAACTATCTCGCAAATTTAATACACAACGCTAAAGCCCAACAACTATCTAAAGAAAAGGTCTGGCTAAGTCTTTTACATTACCGTAAGAACGATAGCGCCATTACACAAGAAGATTTCTTTCTTTCAAACGTTGGACGAACAAACCCTAAAGCTGAATTATTAGCCACTTTAAATGCTTTCTTCGCAGGTGAGATTAGCGGAAGTGAACACCCTCTTTGTCGTTTCGTTGCAAGACGACGCTGGTTAACAGAACAGCTGAATATTGAAGAAAATCGCCTACCCACTGTTACATGCAATGACTATATTGAATGGCGTAAGAACGTACCTTCAGCAAAAGTCACCCTAGTCTTCCCTGCTTACTATTTAAATAGTCCCTCTTCTATGTTTGGGCATACCTTACTTCGGCTGGACCCTGAAGACGGCGAAAACTGGTCAAATTGGTTATCGTATGCTGTTAACTTTGGTGCAACGGTAGATAACACAGATAACTCATTAATATATGCCTATAAAGGTTTAATGGGCGGCTATCCCGGTAATTTTGCGGTGATGCCCTATTACAAAAAAATTCTTGAATACTCACGGATTGAGAGGCGAGATATTTGGGAATACAGTCTGAATTTAACCCCTGAAGAAGTGAACAAGCTAGTTGAACATTTATGGGAATTGAAAAATGTAACGTTTGACTACTTCTTCTTTACTGAAAATTGTTCGTACCGTTTATTAGAACTGTTAGAGGTAGCGCGCCCTTCTGCTGAGTTAACCGATGAGTTTGCTGTGACCGCCATTCCAGTGGACACCGTAAGAGCCATTGAGCGAGAAGGCATGTTAACAACAGCGACGTATCGCCCATCTCGCGGCGCTGTATTACAGTCGAGGATACAACTGTTGAATGCTGACGAAGAAAACACCCTTTCCGAGGTTATGGAAAGCTCAAACCCAGCAGTAACCGATTTACTCGCTCACTTACCAGAAAATAGACAGCTCTTTATAGCCGAGACTGCCTACAAACTGATTCGCTTTAGGCAAAACAAGCGTGAACGCGACAAGGACAAAGCCAAAAAGAGTTATCAGCTTCTATCCTTAATTAATAAATACCCTGTTGGAACCAAGCAAACTGTGACAGCCCCTAAACAACCAGAAAAAGGACACCTATCTGGCCAATGGCTTTTTAAAGTCGGCGAACGCGATAACAAGCGCTATACCGAATTAGGTTTTAGAATGGCTTTTCATAGTTTAGAAGACAATGAAGAAGGCTTTTTGCGTGGCGCGCAAATTAACATTGGCCAAATTCGTTTAAGGCGCAGTGAAGAAAATACTTTATTCTTACAGCAGCTAGATATTGTCAATATTTTCTCATTAACGCCTAGAACAACGTTTTTTACGCCCCTTTCTTGGCGAGTTAAAGGTGGTTTAGAAAGGGTCTATCGTGATGGTCAAGACCGCTTGGTTTCGCATGTTTCCGGGGGGGTTGGATATGCGTGGAATGCCACACCAAACAACCTAACCTACTCTCTTCTAACCGCTAGAGTGGAAGGCGGAAGTAGCTTTAAAACTTTTGTAGAGCCTGCACTTGGTGTGACCACAGGTATGTTAATTCACACTGCTTTAGGCACCGGCAGGCTCGAGCTAGCGGGTGAAAAGTTCTCCGGTGGCGAGAATACGATAGAGTTAAAGTATGTGCAAAATATTGTTTTATCTAAAAATACAGCGATAAAGCTAAGTGCCCAACGCGAATGGTTGCCCAATAAGCAAATATCAGAAATCGGTATCAGTTATCAACTGCATTTCTAACAAGCTAATGATACGGTCGTTATTATTAATGCTTTGCTTGCAATTATCCGGTTGCTCATCCGTTTTTTTCTTTCCAATGACGGAACATGTACGAACACCTAATCATGTTGGTCTTGATTACGAAGATGTGACCTTGTTAACGAAAGACGGCGTTAAAGTTCATGGTTGGTTTTTGCCAACGCCCAACGAAGCTAAAGGAACGGTTTACTTTCTTCATGGCAATGCAGAGAACATTAGCACGCACCTTCGAGCGGTATATTGGCTACCCAAAAATGGCTATCAAGTTTTTTTAATTGATTACCGCGGTTTTGGTTTATCTGAAGGCGCCCCCAACGTACCGGATGCTTTAATTGATATTGAAACAGGGTTCAACTGGTTGCTTGAACATGAAGGCGTAGCGCATAAACCTCTGTTTTTAATGGGGCAAAGTTTAGGTGCAAGCATGTCAATTTACTTTGCGGCTACGAACAAACGCGCGAAGAGTTGCTTGTCTGGTGTTATCAGTGACGCTGCATTTACTCGTTACAGCGACATCACTCAGCATGTCGCGAGTCAGTCTTGGATAACATGGTTATTACAATACCCTGCTTCATGGGCCGTTATTTCAGGCTATGATCCTATTGACTATATTGGCTCCATTTCACCTACCCCCATATTATTGATACACAGCGAAGAGGATAACGTTATACCTCTACAGCATTCGAGCCAGCTGTTTGAGCGAGTATCAAAATACAAACTGAAAATCATCACCCAAGGCAGCCACGGTGCTACCTTTGAGAAGAGGGAAAACAAAGCATTTTTATTGACGTTTTTAGAGGGGGCTTCAGAACCATTCACAAATAGCTGTTTCTTTGTTAAGCCATAATTTGATAGCAACCTAAATCAAAAGCTCACAACTCTTCTCGTGCTTCGCGAATCACACCCCAAGCAGAACGCATGACGATAAAAGCAATGACCACGCCAATAATAATATCTGGTAGCGGTGAAGAAAGCCAATAGACTAACCCTGCCGCTATCAATACACCTATGTTGTTTATCATATCGTTTCGTGTACACACCCATGTGGCTCGCATATTAATGTCACCATCGCGATACGCCATTAACAAGAAAAAAGAGATTGAATTAGCAATCAGCGCCAACACACCAAACACCCCCATATTGAATGCATCTGGCATATTACTTGTGCTGATTAGATAGATAGGTTGCACTAAGATTCCCACACCTAATACCATCTGAAAAATACCGCTCATCAGTGCTGCCCGGTTTTTCCAATGTTCTGCACGCTCAAGAGCAAACAGTCCCATCGCATATATCAGTGCATCGGCCAGCATATCTAACGAGTCTGCCATCAAAGCAGTAGAGTGGCTCATTAGGCCCGCTGCAAATTCAACTACAAACATGCTGGCATTAATCAATAACACGATGATTAATACCCGTTTTTGCTGTTTGCTAGCCTTTGCTATGTTATCCGTCGAGCAACTATCACATCCAGACATGTTTTTCCTATTGAGTAAGGTGCTGTTTTGAAAAGAACGAATATAACGCAGGAATAACGACTAATGTTAATAAGGTCGCAGAAAACAAGCCACCTACCATCACTGTCAATTCGGCTATTTTATTTTTGCTGTTTTCCATAACAAAAATATAGCTGGTAACAAAAATAATGAAAAAATTAACGTACTCAGCATGCCGCCAACCATGGGCGCAGCGATTCGACGCATCACTTCTGAGCCTGTTCCAGAGCCCAACATAATAGGTAATAAACCCGCAATAATCGCCATCACCGTCATCACAATCGGTCGTATTCTTTTTAATGCGCCCGATTTAACCGCTTGTTGTATATCAACGATTGTTAGTTCTTCGCCTCGCTCTTCTGCTGCTTTAATTTGTTCTTGTAACGCCTGATTCAAATACACCAACATAATGACGCCTATTTCTATGGATACCCCAGCTAAGGCAATAAAACCAACAGCAACAGCAACAGATAAGTTGTAGCCCAATAAATATAGCAGCCAAATTCCACCCGTTAAAGCCATGGGTAAAGTGCCTATAATAATCACTACTTCTGTTAGGTTTCTAAAGTTTAAATACAGCAACAGTATGATGACGGCCAACGTGGCGGGCACAACCGTTTTCATTTTATCGGCTGCACGTTGTAAATACTCATATTGGCCTGACCAGCTAATTGAATACCCCGCCGGTAATTGTATGGTGTCATTAATGCGTTTTTTTGCCCGTTGAACATACGTACCAATATCATCATCTGACACATCCACATAAATCCAGCCATTAAGGCGAGCATTCTCCGTTTTAATCATGCCTGGGCCTTGCTCTATGCGAATATTCGCTAGTTCTGACAGTGGAATATGCGCGTTATTAGGCGTAACAACCGGCAACTGCTTGATTTTTTCTAACGTATTCCGATAATCTCGTGGGTAGCGAATGTTAATTGGGTAACGCTCTAAACCTTCGACCGATTGAGCCACTTCCATACCGCCCAACGCGGTTTTAACCACCATTTGAACATCACTGATGTTTAGACCAAAACGCGCCGTTGCTAAGCGATCAATATCAATCGTTACGTAACGGCCAGATGCCACTCTTTCAGAATAAACCGAGGCTGTGCCCTCTAACTGGTTAAGCTCCGTTTCTATTTGTTCGCCTATTTTTTGAATAACATTTAAATCCGAGCCAGCCACTTTAAGGCCAACGGGCGTTTTTATACCGGTTGCCAACATATCAATACGGTTTTTAATCGGCATTACCCATATATTTGAGATACCTGGGATTTTCAGTTTACTGTCTAACTCATCGCGAATTTTTTCAATGGTCATGCCCTCACGCCATTCTGATTTAGGCTTGAATTGAATCGTGGTTTCAACCATCGTTAACGGCGCAGGATCCGTTGCGCTATCAGCCCGACCAATTTTACCAAAGACGCTTTTTACTTCAGGTGTGGTTTTAATAATCTTATCAGTTTGCTGTAAAAACTGCTTAGCCTTACCAACCGAAATAGAGGGGAATGTACTTGGCATGTACAGCAAATCACCCTCGTCTAAATCAGGCATAAATTCTGAGCCCAACTTGTTCGCCGGATAAAATCCCACCATTAATAATAAAACCCCAACCAAAATAACCTGCTTAGGTGATGCCAATAACCAATTAATCGCAGGGCGGTATATTGTTATTAATCCACGATTTATTGGGTTTTCACTTTCCGGCCTAATATTGCCACGAATAAAGTACCCCATTAACACAGGCACTAGCGTAATGGATAACAACGCAGCGCCCGCCATAGCAAATGTTTTGGTATAGGCTAATGGTGAAAATAAACGCCCCTCTTGTGCTTCTAAAGTAAACACAGGGAGAAAGCTCAGGGTAATAATAACTAACGAGAAAAATAACGCCGGCCCCACTTCAGACGCTGCTTTGGCGATAATTTGCCAGCGGTTCTCATCGTTAATTGTTTTTCCTTCCATTTGTTTGTGCGCGTTTTCAATCATTACCACCGCCGCATCCACCATCGCGCCAATCGCAATCGCAATGCCACCCAACGACATGATATTGGCATTAATACCTAAGTGGCGCATCACAATAAAAGCCATGAGAATACCGACTGGTAACGATAAAATCACTACCAATGATGAGCGAAAATGAAATAAGAAAATGGCGCAAATTAAAGCGACCACAAGAAACTCTTCAATGAGTTTGGAATTAAGCGTATCGACTGCTCGTAATATCAATGAGGAACGATCATAAGTCGTCACGATCTCCACACCTTCAGGCAAGCTAGCCTTTAACGTCTCTAATTTAGCCTTGACCGCATCAATGGTCGTTAGTGCGTTTTCACCCGAACGCATCACAATAACGCCACCAACCACTTCACCTTCACCGTCCAACTCGGCTACACCTCGTCGCATTTGTGGCCCTAAACGAATTTCTGCGACATCTGATAACAGTAAAGGCGTCCCTTCTTTACTCACCATCACTGGTATGTTTCTTAAATCATCCAAACTGTCGATATAGCCCGTCGCACGAATCATATATTCGGCTTCTGCCATTTCAATAACCGAACCGCCAGTTTCCTGATTACCTTGTTGAATGGCCTTTCTAACCGCATCTATCGGTAAGTTATAAGCCCGCAAACTATCTGGATTAACAATCACTTGGTATTGCTTCACCATGCCGCCAATCGTCGCTACTTCAGACACGCCATGAACTGTTTGTAATTCAAATTTCAAGAACCAGTCTTGTAAACTTCTTAACTGCGCTAAATCATTTTTCCCGCTGCGGTCGACCAAAGCATATTCATACACCCAACCAACACCTGTCGCATCTGGGCCTAATTTTGGCTTGGCTTTTTCTGGCAAGTTTGCTGCTGCTTGGCTTAGGTATTCAAGCACACGTGCACGCGCCCAATACAAGTCTGTTCCATCTTCAAAAATAACGTATACATACGAATCGCCAAAAAATGAATAACCACGAACATTAACCGCTTTTGGCACCGATAACATGGCTGTTGTTAATGGGTAAGTCACCTGGTCTTCTACTACTTGTGGTGCTTGCCCTGGGTAATTGGTCTTAATAATTACCTGCACATCGGATAAATCTGGAATGGCATCCAACGGTATATTCTTTACCGACAATACCCCCCAACCTGTAATTAAACCGGTGAGGAGCAGTATCAACACCCGGTTTTTAATCGACCAATGAATCACATGCGAGATCATTTCATCTCCTGCATGCTTTCACCACTATCTGTGGATAGTCTACTCATGCTCCCGCGTAAACTGGCCTCGGAATCAATTAAAAATTGACCTGAAACAACCACTTGATCACCTTCAATAACACCCGTTAATAACTCAATATAATCGCCGCTTTCGAGGCCTGAAGTCACTGTTCTTGGCTCAAACTTCCCGTCACCTTTCGATATAATTACGCGCTCTTCAACGCCTGTTCGTATTAACGCCTCTGTTGGAATGACAAGGATATTATTCTTTGCGCCACTGAAAATTTTAACCTTAGCAAACATATTCGGCTTTAACATTTCGCCCGGATTATCAAACACTAAACGAACTTTTAAAGACCGCGTCTTACTATCAAGTGATGGGTATATATAATTCACTTTCCCTTTCCAAACTTTACCCGGTTGATACGACAAACGAACTTCGGCAGGATCCCCCACTTTTACCCAGTTTGCTTGCTTTTCAAAAACATCAACAAGCAACCAAACGGATGATAAGTCTGCCAAACTCATCACTTTGTTTGATGGTTTTACATACATGCCGTGACGAACTGATAACTTCGATACAACACCATTCTGGTCCGCATAAACAGGCACAGTTTGCAGTACTTGTCGTGTCTTTCTAAGTTTCTTTATTTGTTTATCAACCAAACCTAAAGATGACAAACGGCGTGCAGATAATTTAATCAGTTGTTTATTACCCGACCTAAGCGCTTGCACATACTCTTCTTGAGCATTCACCAATTCAGGCGAATAGAGCTCCAGCATAATATCGCCCTTTTTAAAGCGCTCACCCACCGAATGTGTGGCCAAATGCTCAATCCACCCTGCTGTTCGTAAATGAATATGGCTAACTTTGGCCTCATTATAATCAACATAACCCACCGTATTGATGCCACGCCACAAGCGTGTACGCTCAACCGGTGCCACACGAATTCCAAAGTTTTGTACGACGTTTGGCGAAATGCTCACGCCTCCGCCTGATCCGTTATCCTCGTAGATAGGCACCAACGCCATACCCATGGGTGATTTCCCTGGCTTATCCCGTTTAAAGTTTGGGTCCATCGGCGCAACCCAGTACAACACTTTTTTCTCATCCTTTTCATCCGCAAACGTCACGGTTACGCCACATAAGAAAACAACGCTTAACGTTAAAACCACTCGTAATAATTTATAAGTATCCATCCTATTTCCTTACTCTTTTGAAACGCTATAAAACAATACCCGCGCCTGCGCTTTTGTTTTATCTACATTTATTCGGTTATGTTGAATGCCTGTTTCCAATTCAGTTATTCTCGCTTGCAACAAGGTAGAGAAATCGGCCACGCCACTTTGGTAAGCACGTAGAGCCGCTTTCGTATTTTCCGTTGCTTGTTGTTGCAAGTAGGTTTTATAACGTTCGGAACGTTCCGTTAAGCGCAGCCAATTACCGTAATGCTGATTCAATTGTTGGCGCATATTTCGCAACGTATCTGAGCGCTTTAATTTAAACGACTGATACCCATACTGACTTGAAGACAGTCTTTTATCCTGACGTTTTTCAGGAAAAATTGGCAGCTCCATCGTCACCATCGCAGCGACCAAATCTGCACGATGCTGTCCATTCAGCTCGTCTCCAAAGCGTTTACGGTATTCAACGCCCACGTTAAAACCCGGCTTATATTGCTCTTCAGCCAACAGTACATCTTGTTTAGCGGCTGCCACCAATGCATCATCAATTTGCACCATGGGGTGATGAATTAACGACAGTTCTGTTTGTTTTAAGCTTGTAGGACTCTTTAACATCGGTAATTTATCGTCTAAATCCTGCTGTTGGGCGCTAGGCACCCATTTGCCTAACATCGCTTTGTTTATTTCGAATAAATTTTGTGCCTGATTGATACGGTCTTCCAGACGAGATAGTTCAAGCTTTGCCAATAAAACATCTTGTTGGTTTACTCTTCCAACACCATAAAAGTTTTCTGTGGTTTTTAATAAATCAACAAAGTAACGGCGGTTTTTATTTAAAATCTCAACTGTGCCTTGATGATAAAAGGACTCCAAATAACTCAGTCGAACATCAAGTAACGTCTTCCTTTTCAACCACTCCGTTTGGTGTTTTTTAGCTAAAGCATATTGCGCACCCTTTAGCTTTTTAAACCGTAACGTATCGCCTTTTGGCAAGGCTTGTTTTACGCCTAGTCTTAATTGAGTCGCCGAATTTTTATTTAAATCAAAATCATCACTAGGCAAATTGAATAAACCAAATGTGAGTTTAGGGTCAGCTAATTGACCATCGGCAATGGCAGTTTCAGATATTGACGCTGCCAGTGCATCATTTCTCTCTATAGCCGGGTCAGCAACTAGAGCAGCATTTTCCGCATCAGTTAACGATAAGTTTGACGCAAGCACGAGCGACGAAAAAGATAAAAACACGGCACAGCTGATTTGACTTAAAAAAACGTTGAGTTGACGCATGTCATCTCCCTAAAAATTATTAACAAACACCCACGTAAGCGGGTACAAAATAACGTTTATGAAATGACGGGGGGCCTAAGCAAGGGGGAAGGGTTTATAGACGAGTATTGCAAAACCACACGACCAATAGTCGCTGTTTCAGGTTTATCGATAGAAAATTCAATTGAATCTGAGAAATATTGCACACTGGCGTTACACGTTTTGCAGCAGTCTGGCATTACATCTAACTCGCAACAGTCAGCACTTTCAGCCATCGACTCTTGCATCACCATGTCTTTACAAACAGCTGTTGTATCAGCCGATGCGTTCACTACCGTTGTAAATATCAACGTAAACAACACCAGCCCACATAGTATTATATGTGCAAAATGTCGAGTTGGTTTTTTAAATGAAATAATCATATGTTGATACAAATCATAGTACATACACGTGTTTATTACAAAACAAGCTCAACATTACAACGGCGCATGAATTCAACTGTCTGCGTCTTTAATAAATTGGGGGATCACTTGCTCCAACCAATACCGCTTACTCGGCTCTCCACCCCGACTGATAAACCCAACATGCCCACCCTGATCAGTTACAAATAACTGGGTAGTGTCTGACAGCTCACTTTCTTGTGGCAAAACAGCCGGTGACATAAATGGGTCATCCTTTGCGTGAATTAATAACGTGGGTACTTTTATATCTTTCAAGTAGCTTATTGAACCGCACTGTTCATAATAGTCGTCGACACCATCAAACCCATGTAACACCGCCACTACGTGATGATCAAACTCCCAAAACGATTTAACCCAACTAATATCGCCTAATGCATCTAGCTTTTCGAATTCCTTCAACATGTTGTTCGTTTTAAAAAATAATCGTTTATTGGCTAACTTCTTTTTCATTGCACCAATCAGATGTTCACGGTAAATTTTCGAAAACCCTTGATCCACTTTATCCGCACAATTGGCTAACTTATATGGGACAGACACTGTCACTGCTGCTGCAATGTCCAATTCAGTCGACTTTTCGCCTAGCCACTTCAGCATAATATTCCCACCTAAGGAAAAACCCACCGTATAAATCGGACCCTTTGGATGGCGGGCGCGAACCGTTTGATACAATTGGTGAATATCATTCGTGAACCCTGCATGATAACTACCCGCTTTTAGATTAGGCTCACCACTGCAGGCACGAAAGTTTATGGCCGCAACCGTAAAACCTTGTTGTTCAAGCTTAAACTGTAAACCCAACACATAATGGGAATTAGAACAGCCCGTTAAACCGTGAAGTAGTATAACGATGCCTTTATCACCACTGCCATACCAATCTACGTCGAAAAAATCGCCATCGGGCGTTTTAAAACGTTCTCTCACACGATTTAAATCTAGCGATTTTCGAAAAAAAGAAGGCCATAGTGTTTGTACATGTGGATTAGATAACCACTTTGCGGGTATGAACTGATTAACCATTACTGAAAGAAAACATTGCTTTAAACTTGCGCCATCTAAATGCTAACAACGCTGATAACGCGATGGCGTAAATAATAGGCTCTTGATAATCTAATTTTGTTAGCCAAAAAAAGTGAACGACGCCCGCTATAGCAATCACGTAAACTAATTTATGTAACGAATCCCACTTTCTACCTAGGCGTCTCATCATCCCGGCTGTTGAGGTCACTGCAAGCAACATCAACATGATATAGGCTGCCAAGCCTAATATAATATATGGGCTTTCTGGCACATCTTCTATCATATTGTCTAAGCTAAACGATTGATCCAACACTAACCACACCAGCAGATGTAGGCTTGCATAAAAGAAAGTAAACAGGCCAAACATTCGCCGGAAACGAATCGGTACTGGCGTCTTAAGCAACCGCTGAATAGGCGTCATCGTTAGCGTAATCAACAAGAACCGTAACGTCCAATCACCCGTTCTAAAATGTAACGTTTGAATTGGGTCAGCACCCAGTAAGTCATTCAATGCATCCCATGTAATTACTGCAAAAGGCAGCAAACAAACAACGAAGACCATCGTTTTAATAACACCCCATTGAAAGCGAGACAACCTTTTTTGTGCCATACCTTATGGACCTTTAAAAAAAGGTATTTAGGTTCATATCTTTATACATACTGGCTACTTGTTCGCCGTACCCATTAAACATCTCTGTGTTACGTTTTGGCGTGAATAAAGAGGCTCCAATAATACGTTCGCGACTTTGGCTCCACCGTGGATGAGGCACCTGTGGATTCACATTGGCATAAAATCCGTACTCGTTTTTAGCTGACTCATTCCATGATGTTTTGGGAATCTGCTCTGTTAGCTTAATGTTGACAATGGATTTAATACTTTTAAACCCGTACTTCCATGGCACAATCAAACGTAACGGCGCACCATTTTGATTAGGCATTTCTTCGCCATATAAACCCGTCGCCATGAGTGTTAAAGGATTCATCGCTTCGTCCATTCGTAACCCTTCTGTATAGGGCCACTTTAACGTTCGACGATTTTGTCCCGGCATTTGTTCAGGGTCATACAAGGTTGTAAATTCAACGTACTTAGCCTTCGACGTTGGCTCCATCTGCTTAATAAGGTCAGCTAACGAAAAGCCAATCCACGGGACGACCATAGACCACGCTTCGACACAACGTAAGCGATAAATGCGCTCTTCCAGTTGTTGGCGTTTTAGAATATCTTCCAAATCGTAAACACCCGGCTTACCCACTTCACCTTCAACCGTGACGCTCCATGGTTTGGTTTTGAGTAAATGTGCACGTACAGCAGGGTCCCCTTTAGACGTACCAAATTCATAAAAATTATTGTAGGTTGTTACATACTCATAGGGCGTCGGCTTTTCTTTAAGGGAAAACTTACTTTTACTATAATTCTCAATTTTGTTACCCGCCCAAAGCGTGCTAGGCGCTAATCCACCGACCAACATAACAGTTGAGCTTTGCGCCATAAATTGACGACGAGAAGCGGAAATTAAAGGTCGGCTTTTCTCAAAATCTTGTTTTGGGGTTGTGTGGCTCTCTGTTAGTAACGCTGGTTTTTTAATAAGCATTATTGTCCTTGTTGATTTGTTCACTAACTCAGACCTTATCCTACCTTAAAAGCTTTCACATATAAAAAAACGGGGCAAATGCCCCGTTTTTTTATATCACCCTTCTTTTAACTACCCTTATCATTCACCGTAATACGTTTTGGCATGACCGTAGGCTTTTTAGGGATGATGAGTTCAAGGACACCTTTTTCATAATTCGCACTAATTTTCTCTTCATCGGTTGTATCAGGTAATACAAAACGTCGATAAAACGTGCCATTGAAGCGTTCAACTCTTTTGTAGCCATCTTTCTCTTCTTTTGACTCACTGGAACGCTCACCACGAACAGTCAAAACACCATCTTCCATCGTCACATCTATTTCTTCAGGACTTACACCCGGCACATCTGCATGTAAGACGAAACGGTCATCTTCTTCTTTAATGTCCACAGCAGGTGTCCATGTTGAGGTTGAAGAGACACTGTCTTCATCACCTGATAATGCACGGCCTAAAATATTCCATGGTTCATATCTTACAATTGCCATATCAATTCTCCTGTTTAAGTTATTCACACTACTTAAATAGGATCGCTAAAGATATTTTCAAGTGTTACGTAGAACTTTTTTCATGATTCTTAATGAAAAAACAAGCAATAGCTGTAATGAAGCACAAACAGCCAAATACGATAAAGTTAATATTCAATCCGAAAGATGCTGCTACTAATGCGCCTGCCAATAAAGGACCAAAAATAGACCCCGCTCGCCCAATGCCGTTAGCCCAACCCACACCAGTAGAACGAATATGTGTTGGATACATATAACTCGACAAGGCATTTAAACTAATTTGCCCACCGACGATAAAGAAGCCCGCGAAAAATGACAACACCATCACCAGCGTTAAGGATGAGCCCAACTGACCAACGGCAATCATACTAATTGCGCCCAATAGAAAACATGTTGTTAAGACTATTTTCGTTCCTAACATTTTGATAAGTTTAGAAAATATAAAAGGAGCGATAGCACCACCTATATTCAAAACCACCACTGTTTTGGTTGCTTGACTTAAATCATAACCCGCATCTACTAGTAACTTAGGAATCCAACTATAAAGAAAATACACGACCATCAAATTAAAAAAGAACACCATCCAGAGCAATAATGTATCTCTTCTTCTATCCTCTAAGAATAGGGCATTAACTGGGAATTCCTTTGTCTCTTCAATGTGGTGAGCAAACTGAGTGTTCTCTGCAATAACACCTGTCGTATCAATTTTTCTAGCAATTTTTCTTAAAAGCCTATCGTTATCTTTGTCATGTTCAACCAAAAACCTCGGTGACTCAGGCAACCATAGCAACAGTAGCGGTACCAATATTAAAGGCATCAAACCACCCACATAAAAAAGTGACTGCCAACCAAATACAGGAATGATTTGACCAGCCAATAAACCTCCCGTAATGCCACCAATGGGAATCCCTAAAAAGATAACAGCTATAGCAATATTACGGTGTTTGTTCGACACATACTCGGTCATCAATGCAGTAGCATTCGGCATAGCACCACCAAGCCCTAAGCCAGTTACAAACCGTAATACTAATAACTCGTTATATGTTTCTATTAAACCCGTTAACAACGTACACAAGCCAAAAACAAACACACTGCCTATAACGGCATATCGTCTGCCATATTTATCGCCCACTGGCCCTAACACTAATGCGCCAATCATCATCCCGACTAACCCAGCTGAAAATATATACCCCAATTCACTTTTGGGTATATCCAATGCCACACTCAATGCCGGCGCTGCAAAGGCAATAGCCAACACATCAAAACCGTCAAAAATAATAATTAACGTACAAAACAACATCACTAATTTTTGAAAAGCACCCAATGGGTTTTTCTCAATAATATCTGCCATTTCCATTGTTGCATCACTCATTCTTATGCCTTCGCAGCTAATGCATTGTCTAACGAAGCTTGCACAATGTCTAACACAGTTTGAATTTCTTCATCATCACGTGGTGCATACACTAACGCAATCGTTTCGGGAATTGGCCCCATACCGGCTAATGGGTGCTTTTCACCCCATTGTTGGTCAATAACGTGCTGAAAGTCTACTGCCGACAAAGCCATATGCAAACTACCATCGTACGCGGGGTGTACATGCGCAAATTCACGGCCAATCATAAAACCATCGGTACAGTTGCACGCTTGATTTTCATTCAGCCAAAGCGCCTCTGCTCCGGGTACAGAAATAATACTCGGGCGACGACTGACATCATCAAAACAAAATAGTTTCGCTTTAAACCGTTCATGCCATTCAGCATTCGGGTTTTGAGTTAATTGTTCGTGAGGGTTGGAATTTGTTGTTTCTGGGCGCTCACCTTCTCTGCGGGGTAGTTTTAACATGTTCGTGCTTTATAATTAGAATACACAGGAATTTAACACAATTTACCGTATGAGTCTTTACCGCCCACCAGCCCCACCAAAATCACCTTACATTACTAAACATGGTTTTGAGGTGTTGCAAGCTGAAGAAAAAGAATTATGGATAAAGCGGCGTGCTGTAGTAACCGCATTATCGGCCGCTGCAGCTGAAGGTGACCGTTCAGAAAACGCCGAATGACAAATAGAACCCCATCATGCATACTAATCTTTATATTAGCCATGCTAATCAGATAGTTACAAATAGTACTGTACTATTAAATGCATACTATTCTAACAATTGTATGCAGTAACATTTCACCGTCACTATTACTCGATAAAAAACGTATAGTGCGACCATCAATAAAAATCATGACGAAAATGCAAGAACACGTAGAAAGCATAAATAAAACAAACCTATGAAATTATTTATCCAACTGGTTATTTCACTTGTTGTTCTTAGCGGTGTTATTGTTATAACTTCACCAAACAGTACGCCGACCATTAAACATGTAACAAAACGTTTTGATAGTGCCTCATCTAAAAAAGAAATAAGTCCCTCTATTAAAGCCAGTTCAATACCAGTCTCCAATCGTTGTGATAGAGCGAAAAGTAACCGTTATAAAGTAAAGTACAACCGTATATACCAGTGGGTAGATGAAAACGGCCAGGCTCAAGTGAGCGATAGAATGCCTACAGGTCAGTATACGAATCTGCAAATAAAGAAACATAAAATAAATAGCTTCTTTAAGTTAACGATTGATGATTCTCAAGCTCAATTGCCGGCCTATACAAAAAACCATGTAGAAGCGGGCGTAAAAAAGATTTATAAAACCTTAAAGAACGTACTAAAAGTATCTGACATTAGGTCTACTGAATTAAAGCTAAAATTTATCAGTAACAAAAAGAGCTTTCATGCTTATCGGCAGCAAGTGGCCCCCGACACTAATTATCAAACAACCGGCTTTTATACGGATAGATTACATCAATCAACTATCTGGGCCGTCGGAGATCGCCAGCACATCACACGCATCGCAATGCATGAAGCCACGCATGCAATTGTTGCGGCAATGTTTGGGGGTGCCCCTACTTGGTTGAATGAAGGTTTAGCCAGTTTCTTTGAAAAACAAGTTATTACAGGAAACAATGTTTATTCATACGAGCTAATCAATGAACACTTAAAAACACTTCACGCCTTACCATTGCCATCTTTGAAGCACCACTTCTCACAAACTCATCAGCAATGGCATGACGCGAGAAAAAGTAATCTGAACTATGCAGTAGATTGGTCATTGGTTTATTACTTAATGCACACCAACAAAGGTAGGACTCTAATTAGTCGCTTATTAGACAATGTCGCCACATCATCTTGTCATGGCTTAAATGCGGAGCGCTTTATCAATAAAAATTACAAAGGTGGCTTGGTAGCCTTGGAGAATAGTTGGAAAGTTTGGCTGCAAAAGGCACGCCCTAATACGATGATTACCATACATGGGTTCTAAGCAGTAATACCCCTTTTACTTGCCACTAATCTTCTTCGCCTATAGCGACAATATCACCCTTGATATCACCTAACTCTTGAGCAATCATGAATTCGGCTGTTGCTCTGTCAACGCCGGAAACTTCCATTTCTTGAAGAATCATACGTTCTCTCTCTTCTTCGCTGACCGGTTTAGCTTCGACTTTATCTTTATAATCTTTAGACAATTTATGCTCCATTTATTGTTTCTGCCTTCTGCTCGTAGACCTCTTCGAAAGCACTGTCAGGAATCCATGTTTCGCACTCATTCTTTAAGCCTAAATTTCGGATAACCAAATAGCCTGCGAAAATTCTTCCGCTACTTGGAGGAGGCCTCATATCACGACTACTACTGAGCTTATCGTAGCGATACTGAAATTCTCGGTTTGAGATTGGTATTGCACGAACGATTCTTCCATATCGTTTGCTGACTTTTGCATCGGTCGAAAAATACTCATCCATCGCATATTTATCCATGTACGGCTTGCTATAGTCATGACTCACAATAAAACTCCTTTTTCATATATGTGCCACAATAAATGGCATTTAGAATAATGGCTAACTATGTTAGCAGTTATATTCAAATTTACTCCGTACTCTGTAAATATTCAATTTTGGTTATGAACCAAACATTACTCCCAGAGGGTGTATCCACAACCACCTCATCATCAACTTCTTTTTTTAGTAAAGCCTTAGCCATTGGTGACTCAACAGAGATGTAATCTTCCATACCAAAAATTTCATCATACCCAACAATCCGCAATCGTTTGAAATCACCATCCTCGCTTTCTATTTCAACCCAAGCACCAAAGTAAACTTTTCCTTCTTGCTCTGGGCTGTAGTCTACAATTTTAATATCGGGGATTAGTTTCTGAAGGTACCGAACACGACGATCAATCTCCCTGAGCAGCTTTTTATTATAGTGATAGTCAGCGTTCTCGCTTCTATCGCCGAGACTAGCTGCCCATGACACTATTTTTGTGACTGTCTCTTATACACATCTCCGAGCCCACGAGACGC
>OJHJ01000379.1_pt1 | contig 18343 bp, 24 predicted proteins | sample 1595201 | NCBI WGS metagenome assembly OJHJ01 (sample SAMN05416832, study PRJEB24817) | seawater metagenome | isolation source: Sea water | place: Canada:Atlantic | collected 2013-07 | reverse complement strand
ACGAGATAGCGTAGCGTCTCGTGGGCTCGGAGATGTGTATAAGAGACAGGACATTTATTTTCTGAATTGTTCATTAACAATTTCTGGAAGAGCGCAGTGTCGGCTCAGCTAAGGTCATTATTCGGGCTTCCTGAATCGAAGCGTCATTCTGTCGCTTTCACCAATGGCTAAATACTTGGCTTTGTTTTGTTCTTTTAAACGAAGCGTGGGTGGCAAACTCCAAACACCTTCAGGATAGATTTTTGTATCTAACGGATTTGCATTTATTTCAGATGTGTCCTCTAAAACGAAGCCCGCTTTTTCGGCGAGCCTAATCACTAAGTCTTGATCTAGGTAGCCAAATTTTTTCATGTACTTCAAGCTTGAATTTGCTGCCGCCCGGTGGTCGGTAAGCCCTAAAACACCCCCCGGTTTTAGAACCTTGTAAAACGCGTTAAACATATCGTCTTCGAACCCACCCTTAAGCCAGTTATGTGCATTTCTAAAGGTTAGAACGGCATCTGCACTATTATTTGGGCCTAAGGTATACGTTTTAGGTGGGCCTAATTCAATTACCCTAACTTGGTCGTATAAAGCAGGCGAGGCAGCTAACATTGCTTCGTAATCAATTTGAATTTTACCTAAGAACTTAGGCACTGTACTAACTTGAAACCCTGCTGCCGTAAGCGAGCCACCACCGTTCTTAAGGTAGGGCGCAAGGATTTCTGTATACCATCCACCGCCGGGCCAAATTTCAACCACAGCCATATTCGATTTAATGCCGAAAAACGTTAGTGTTTGTTGTGGATGGCGATATTGATCGCGAACACTATTTGATGTAGATCGGTGTTCGCCGCTAATAGCTTTATTTAGCTCATCAGTATCAGTGGCAAAAGCGGGAGTAAAAGGACTTAATGCAAAAATTAAAACACTAATAGATTTTAGAATTTGGGTGTTTGTCATTGTGTTTCCCTATAACTGTTGTGTGTTAGGCAATTGATTGTAACCCTTTGAGAAATCATATCAATAGTTGATAAGGGCTTATTAATTGAGGGTCAAACGGTCTTCAAAAGGTATTTTGAACGATAATGTAAGCTAAATTTAATAAAAAAAGGCCCACTATATTGTGGGCCTGAGTAGGTGTTTAAACCTGAGGAGGTTAGATGTCTTGAGAACTACCTAACTTAATTAAGTGTATAGCACTCGTTCTTAAATGTTCAATGTTTGTTACGAAAGAAGTGATTTTAAGCATTTTCTGAATTTATTGATGCGTAGAAATCATTTGGATTAGTAAATCAGATTAACTTGTTTGAGCCCTTTTAGCCCATACAATGCTCATTAAAATAAAGCCAAGTGCTGGAATAACGCCTAGATTTACTACGTCCCAACCAAAATTGAATTGTATATAACCAGCAGATAAAGAAGCAAACGCGGCAGATGAGAAAACGAAGAAATCATTTAAACCTTGAACTTTAGCTTTTTCGTTTGCTTGGTATGTTTCTGTGAGTAGCGTGGTACCGCCTATAAATAAGAAATTCCAACAGATTCCCAATAAGGCGAGTGAGGCCCAGTAGTGGTTTAGCTCATGGCCAATAAAGTTTATTACAACACAGGTAAAGCCAACAAAAACACCAGCGATTAAAACAGAATAAATACCAAAGTACCGTATTAAATATCCCGTGAATAAAGACGGAATAAACATTCCAAGCAAATGCCACTGAATGACGAAAGCGGTATCGCTAAATGTATGGTTGTGATGCTGCATAGCAAGAGGAGTTGCGGTCATCATGAATGCCATAACGCCGTACCCAAGCATTGCGCAGGTTACCGCGACAATAAATGTTGGTTGTTTAACAATATTAAATAATGGGCGTGGTTCACTGGTGTCTGATGTTTCATTTTGGCCCTTATTCTCACGCGGTAGGTAAAGAAAACTCAATGCGAGCAGCATTAATAGATATATAAATATTGTTACCGCAAAACTACCAGCAAACTGGCTACCGGTAATCCAGTCTTTTGCATAATTTGCCAAATTAGGGCCTACAAACGCAGCAACAATACCGCCCAATGTTACAAACGATATAGCGCGACTTTTAAACTCATGGGTAACGCAATCAGCTGCGGCAAAACGAAAAAAGTTGCCGATGCTGTTAAAAATACCAAATAAACCTATGCCTATAACAAACGTCCAAAATTCATTATTAATAATAGCGTACGTGGAGATAGCACCACCACTTATGCCAATGAGTGTCGACAGCATAAAGCCTTTCTTACGGCCTATTTTTTCAAGCAATAATGCGGCAGGAAAACTGCTTAACATGGTCGTTATGTACATAACAGCAACAGGTAATGTTGCTAACGATTTATCTGGTGACAGGTTAAACCCCACTAAAGCAGCACACGTTACAACTAACGCCGCAACGGTTACTAGCAAACCTTGAGCAATAGAGAAAATAGGTGTGTTTCTAAGTAGTGGTGTCATCAGGGGCGAATTATCAGGGAGTAGGTTATTTTAAATGAAGTAGTTAAACAGACTAGATGTTGTATGGGTGGTTTTTTATGATGAGGTTTAAAAATTTATTTTGTGATTACTAATGAATTATTGTTTAAACCTGATGTCCCAGATATCAATACATAAATTATAAAAACAAAAATGCTTACAGATAAACAAAAAGGTTTAACACGTGCCGAAATTATTATCGGCGTGTTCGCATTTGTTCTTTTACTTGGTCTTTCTTTACCGTCATTTCTAGAAATTGTTAGGAACACACAATTAAAAGATTTGGGTGACAAAATGATTGTGGATTTCGAATTAGCACAAACAGAATCAGTCATGCGTAATGAATCATTATTTATCTCTGCCTCTGCCTCAGACGCATCATGGTGCTACGGTTTAAGTGTTGGTAAAGCGTGTGATTGTACTCAAGTAAATAGTTGTCAGTTGGACAGTATTAATACAACAGTTCAAAGTGATGACTATAGTGATTTGTCGGTTGTTACATCGTCAACTGTATTGCGTTTACCGTTGGAATTCAAACCGTCAGGTGTTGTTGATGCGTCAGGCTATTTTGAAGTTGTCAATTCAATGGGTAAAAAGCTCGGAGTAAAGCTAAACACTAAGGGTGTTGTAGATAAATGTTCGGACAGTGCGGCTTGGGGCTACTCGTCTTGTTAAAACATTAAGTTTTATAAGGCATTTCACCTAAAAAATCATCTTTGCCCAGTATAACGCCGTTATGGCGCAAAATAGCAAACGCGGTTGAAAGGTGAAAATACATATTGGGAATCGTGCATTGAATCAAAAACTCTTGCCCTGTTAAGTATTTACCTTCCCAGCGTTCGAAGGTAACGTTTGCCTTGGTTAAGTCAATTAAATCGTTTGAACTAAATGTGTTCATGTGTGTAATTACGTCGTTAATGCGTTGCTGCAGTTCCGCTACAGATGTTTCATTGTCTTCATGAACAGGCGTCGAGTCGACTGTATCGGTAAGTCGTGCCACGCCAATTTTAGCTACGTCGCAAACAATTTGAACTTGGCGCATCAGGTCATACTGGTCAGGCGCAAGGCGTGAATGGAGTAATACATCCACATCAAAGTCTTTTTCTGTGGCATAAACCTCTGCCTTATCCAGCATGGCGCTTAAATTATTGAGTAAAGCACTAAACTGAACAACGGTTGATTCATAAATCATAGTAAAAGCCCTTTTGTGGAGAGTAAGTGGCCTTAGTGTACCTAATTAACAGTAAGATCGTTGTATTGCTAGGTTGACGAATTTGTTAGTTAAAGCCGTTTTGCCTTCCAGAATTTCTTCCGCCAATAAACGTTATCTAAACGAGAGATGATGACGCCTTTACTGGTAGAAGCATGTAAAAACTGTTTATCACGTAAATAAATGCCCACATGCCTTACATTGTTACCTGTTTTAAAAAAAACCAAATCGCCAGTGTTTAATTGACTTGGTGAAATTAACGTACCCAATTTTTCTTGTTCTTTTGTTGTACGTGGCAATTGAATATTTAAAATGTCACGAAAAGTTAAATAAACAAAACCAGAACAATCAATGCCGCGTTTATTAAGTCCTCCATATTGATAGGGTACACCTTTCCATTTGACTAGTTGATGTTTAAGTTGTTCTGTCAGGGAGTCGTTATACGTTGTGTTAGGAACAACAGGGGTACTACTGCAACCAGATAAAGTAGCAATAACAATAATGTTGATGATGAATACCCAATACTTCATTACATCCCATACCATAAAAAGAATAGCTAAAGTGTAGTAGGGGTAAAAAGGTTTACAAGTTTGCGTTGGGTTAGCGTTGTTTTGTCGATCGCATCCGTTGGGGTGTTAATTTAGCGCTTAAATATAGAGGATGGGCCGGTTCGCCAGATTTGTTCATTTTTAAATAATGTAAATTTAATATTATTTTTTTAACATCCATTGAACGATTCAAATAAGTACCGTCATTCCCCCATGCTGCCACGACAATACCTGCGTTTTTAGCGAGTTTCTTAAGCCACATATTGTTATCTTTACCAATAGGGTCGATTGCTCTTTTCATGTCTGTTGGGAGCGTTGCACGAAAAGCAAACAAGTTAGACATGCAAACGCCGCCATAACCCCAGGATTTAGCGAAATTAATGCATCGCGTTAATGTTGCGTCGTCCGTTGTTTCGTCAGCTGTGGACGGGTTAAGCCCCACGAACAATACAAATGGTTGAGAGTCGTCCCATGTTCGCCATAAGGCGTAACGGTAGCGTCTACAAGAAGAAAGCTTAGCGGTATTTATCACTTAAATACCGCTGTCTGACCACACAGCAAATTCATTACCGCTTGGTTCTGTGAAGTGGAAGCGGCGACCGCCCGGAAAAGGAAAAATGGGCTTTACGATAACGCCATTGGCCCGTGTTACCTTACTTAGGGTTGATTCAAGATCATTGCTATAAAATACGATTAGTGCAGCACCACTGTTTGTTGATGAGGATAACGTTGACTGAAAAAAACCGCCATCAATACCTTGGTTTGAAAAGGCGGTATAGTCAGGGCCGAAATCTTGAAATGCCCACCCAAAAACTTGAGTAAAAAACACCTTTGTCGCATTTAAGTCTTTTGCGGGGAGCTCAATGTAATTTACTTTTTCATGTTTATTCATGTTTATTCATGGGTTTTCCCTTAGGTGGTTTAGAAACTGTGGTTATCTTTTTGATGTATTTAATAACAAATCTTTACCTATGGGAACAAAGGTTGATGCCGCATTAATGAGCGACGTAGAAGTGAACTTAGGAACACCGTAAACCTCTACTGTTGTCTTTAAGCCACGTCGAATTTTATCAACCAACAAATCAAAGTCCCCATCGCCCGATGCTAATACCACCACATTTGCATCTGTAGCATAGTCCATAGCGTCAAGTGCTATGCCTACATCCCAGTCGCCTTTTGCGGTTCCATCCACGCGTTGAATAAAGGGTTTTAGCTTCACTTCAAAACCAATGGCTCTGAGTATATTTTGAAACTGTTTTTGTTTCCCGTCACCACGATCTATCGCATAAGCTATCGCTTTAATGACAGTTCTATTTGATGTGGATTTTGCCCAAAATTTATTGTAATCAAAATGACAATGATAAGACGATTTCGTTGTGTAATAAATATTCTGTACATCAACAAGCAGGACTACTTTTTCCATGGATTAGGTGATTCGAGTATTTATGTGTGCTAATACTAACCATAGCAATCAGTAAATGTAAGCTATTCCTATCAATTAGTGACCCATAAGGGCATACTAAATTTGTTACGTATTGGCTATTTCGTTTGAATTAAATTAAAACGTATCTAGGCTTTTTAAAAAGCTAAACCCAGCTTAAGGCATAAACAAATTTCTAGAAGAAGAAAATATTATGAGTAAAGGACAAGACAGTAAAAAAGCCGACAAAAAGAAACCGCTTTTAACACCAAAAGAAAAGAAAGCAGCCAAGGCAGCTAAAAAAGCCGCGAACAAAGGTTTAGGTGGTTAGAATGAATAGGATAGCCGTTTCGCTGAACGGCAACAATCAGCGCAATAATAAAAAAAGCCCCCAGAATTTCTAATGGGGGCTTTCTTGTATTTCGTGCTTAGTAAAAGAGGGTAATGATTTCCCTTATTTATTTTCAGCTTGATATTTTTTTATTGCGTCAACACCTTGCGTAATAAGCTCTTCGGCTTTACTAGCAGCAATACAATTAGGCGTTTCGAGTGTTTCAGGTCTTTGCTGGCACTGAGTATATACTACTGCTTGTTCGTGCGTGTTTTTCAAATAATAATCAGCCGTTTTAGTTGTTTCAGAACAAGCAGCAAGTAGCAGTGTTGCTGTTGCGGCTAATGTTAATTTTTGAATAGCTTTAATCATGTTTTCCCCGTTTTATTTTCTTTAATTTGAACCGGTGGGGATGGTAGCATTTTTTTGTCAAATAATGTATTTAATAAAACATATGAGGCATGATGTTATTTAAAATGTCTATCCACAGTATCACTAAAAAATAAATAGATATTGTAAAAACCCCGCCGCGTATTAAGTAATTGTTCGAGCTAATGTGCACAGCAGAATGCACATAACGAGTTATAACAAAGCCCCACGCATTAAACACCATTGAATCTGTTTCAATGCCGAGTGCTAAGGATAAGATTGCCGCCATATAGAAAATAGGTGGCACTTCAAATAAGTTGTTTAGGTTGTTTGTCACTTTCGCTAAATAATCTGGTGCTTGCGCTCCTTTAAATAGTTGAAAGTACTTAAAGTCGACGGCTTTAGTGTACAAGGCAGTCATTCTTGCCACAAACAGTAGGCTGAATAAAATCAGCACGAGCAGCAACATCATAGATAGTGGGTAAATCATTCTTTAGTCCTCATTAAAGGGCGATGTTCTCGTTCAATATTTTCATCTTGTCTTTTTAGGCACCGGCCTCTTGGTTCATCGCCTTCATACAACACGGTGTCGGAATGCAAGAATTGTGCAGCCTTTGCTGAATCTTTCACTTTTATAGCACTGCGCTTTAACATATCTGATTCAAATTCAGTTAATACGCTGTTTCTTATGCCAGCTTCACCCCATTGAGAGGAGGGCTTACATCCTTTTTTGATTCCTCGAGCCAACGCCAGCGCATCTAGCAAAGCTTGGTTTGCTCCTTGTCCTTTGAACGGGCTCATCGGGTGAGCCGCATCGCCAATCAGTGTTACGTTAGTGCCTTTTTCTAGTAATTCTGGCTCAAGTAGTGCCCGGTCATATACAGGGTAACCAGACACTTGATTTTCATGCGTCGCCGCTAAAATCTGGGGAATGGGTTTGTGCCACTGACAACGTCTGATTGCTTCCTCTTTAAGTGTTTGAGGCCCTTGCGCGCTTAATGCCTTCGCTTCTTTTTCAGTCATAGGGAAGCTAAGTTGCCACATGACCGAGTCTGATGAATAAGGCATCATATAAATTCGCTCATTGCCATTGGCAGTTTGAAATACGGTGGCAGAGTCTAGCAAAGAGCTATCAACATCTTTAATATTTTCAAGCGGACAAATGCCCAAAATCACAATACAGTCCAAATAACGTAATGGGGAAGTGGCCTCGTCAATCAACAGTTTTCGTACCGAACTACGAATGCCATCAGCGCCCACAATAAGGTCAGTTTTGGCGTTCTTCATCTCACCATCTACTTGGAAATTTAAATCAACACAGGCATCTTCGCGTTCTTCAAAGCCCACTAATTGATGCCCCCAATGTACCGCGTCATGCCCACCTAGCTGTTCAAGCAAAGCCAAACGTAATGATTGCCTAGCAATATGCACATTTGTGCGTTTTGGTGCGGTTTTAGTATCTGAAGGCAGCCATTTTCTAACACCCCATTCAGCGATTACTTTTCCATCGGTCGTATGAACAAGGTGCCGGGTTGAAACCACGCCGTCTTCTAATGAGATTATTCCCAGTCCGGCGATAGCTCTACTGGCTTGCTGAAGGGTGAGCCCATAGCCTTGAGATCGCTCATCGAAACCACTGTCGCGTTCATAAAGAGTAAAGGGGATGCCACGATGCAAACAAGCCACGGCGAGAGCAACACCACCAATACCAGCACCAATAATGGTAACGTGTGGGTAGTTCTCTTTATCGGGCAATGGTTTAGTAGAGGAAGGCACCAACCCTGAGCCTTTGCAGTTAACGCATGATTCGAGGTGACCTTTAGGGCGAACGGGAGGAGTGCCTTCATTGTTCGTTTTTTCAAAAAGTTCCAATTCCCTCTGATAACGTAGCTTTACTTTCTTGCGAAGCCGCCTACTTTTATTACCGCGTCCCTGACAGGTTGGGCAAATATCCCAGTGGTTTTCTTCAGTATTCACGGTTTCCATTTGATATTTATTTAACCCGCTAGCAATATGCGTTTACTTTAACATTTGTTTTAAAGTCTATTAAAATGGTTTGGTAAAACACCAATGGATAGCCTTATTAAATGACAATGTCCGAGCGTCCCTCAAAGCTTAGTTTGCCGCAGGTTAATCCGGGCGTTGCAACCGTGCTGGAATACCTGATTATTAAATTCCCTTACATTGATGGCGAGATTTGGCAGCAGCGAATGACCGAAGGCAAAGTACATTGGCACGATGGCTCATTGATAACCGCGCAATCACCATTTCAGTCACAGCAACGGGTCTATTATTATAGAGAAGTCGACAACGAGCCAAGCATTCCCTTTAAGGAAGCGGTTCTATTCCAGGATGAACATATTTTAGTGGCCTATAAACCCCACTTTTTAGCCGTCACCCCCGGCGGTAGGTATGTGAATGAGTGCCTACAAACCCGCTTACAACACACCACCGGCAATAAAGCCTTACAAGCTTTGCACAGGCTGGATAGAGTGACAGCTGGTTTGGTCATGTTCTCAGTCAACCCCGCCACACGCCATCTTTATCATCAATTATTTGAAACACGGCAAATACACAAAACCTATCAGGCCATTGCTAATATTAATGATGGTGAAAACATTGTGGGTGAAGAGTGGGAAATTAAAAACCGTATCGAACAGGGCGAACCCGGCTTTAGAATGCGCGTGACAGAGGGCGAAGCTAATAGCCAGTCTATCATTCGATGCGTACAACAAACGACACTACAGGCGTTGTTTGAATTAAACCCTGTCACGGGTAAAACTCATCAGTTACGTGTGCACATGCAAACACTGGATTGGCCCATATTGAATGATAAATACTACCCGACATTACAGCCGGAATCGGCGGATGACTATTCAGCGCCCTTGCAGTTATTGGCAAAGGAACTTAAGTTTATTGACCCCATCACTCAAGACACTAGGCGCTTTATCTGTGACGATAACGTGTCGCTGGAATAAGGCAAATCAAGCTACTTATTTATAAAAGGCCTCAACCGTTCCTTTTAGCTTTATCAGCAGTGGTTGCCCTCGACGATCTAACGATTTAGGCGAAGCAACTTTCACCCAACCTTCACTGATGCAATATTCCTCAACATCTGTACGCTCTTTGTCGTTCAGCTTAATGCCAATATTGTGCTCAAAAATTTCTGCCACATGGTGTGGGCTACGTGAATCACCTGAAAGACGATCGGGTAAAGTGGGTGGTGATTTTTTATCGTTCATGTAAGTGACCTGAATTAATTAAATTATGGGTTGTTGTAGGCAGTATAAACGCCGTGCTCAAGAACTGCATGCGGCCTTTACGTGGTGGATTATCTTCTCGATTTTATCGCCATTTCGCCCAAGGATCCTCATACTCTTCCGTATGTGAGTTTTCAGAACCCGACGATTCCTGCTCATGCTTTGCGTAATTATTATCCCAGTTGTCTGATTGTTTGGCTTTGTTGTAGGCGGTCGCCTTTTTTACTCGTTTAGAACGCATATCATCAGCATTTTCTATGCTTAAGTCAGCTGGCTCACCTGGCGTTTGGTCATTAGGAACAATTCGATCTCTAGGGGGTATTGAAAACTGTTCGGATGACACTTTAGGCAAGTTTTTGAACTCATATAAATAGAACGCCTCAACTTTTTCACAGGCCCATGTCGTCTTTTTAAGGAACTTAATGCTAGATGCAATACTAGGGTTTTTCTTAAAGCAGTTGATGTTTAAATAAGCATAGAGGATTTCAAAACCATAGTGGTCAACTATCTCATTCAACAAGTTTTTTAAACTAAGGCCATGCAGCGGGTTATTGGTGTAATCAATCTGATCATTCATACTAATATTTAATAAACTGGAGGAATGGCGCACATTATACCTGCCATCACTTATACGATATATAGCAGTACCGGTCTCTAAATGCCGTAAAATGACTGTTTAACGTCCCATATAGCCGTATTAACAAATGAAGAATAGCAAAGTTGAACTGTTGGCCCCGGGTGGTAATGCGGAGGCAATTAAAGCCGCCATTGCTGCGGGTGCTAACGCTGTGTATTGCGGCTTAGATATGTTTAATGCCCGTAATCGTGCTACGAATCTGTCTTTTGATGATTTGTGCGGCGTTGTTCGGTTGGCTCATCAACATAACTGCGAAGTATTTTTAACACTCAACGTGGTGATTCTCGAACAGGAAATGCCGTCGTTAATAAAGTTGCTCAACAAACTAGTTAACATCAATTTAGATGGGATTATCGTTCAAGATTTAGGTGTATTTAATCTGGTTAAAAAACATTTCCCTACACTCGATATTCACGCTTCTACTCAACTAACAACGCATAACGAGGGGCAAATACAGTTCCTTGGGCAAATTGGTGCAACCCGCGTTAATTTATCGCGTGAGTTGAATTTGGGCGAGGTTAAAACGCTAACAAGCTTCGCGCATGACCATAACGTGTTAACAGAAGTGTTCGTACACGGGGCGCTGTGCATTGCCTTTTCTGGTCAGTGTTATTCAAGTTCCGTCAGTGTGGGTAATTCGGGTAACCGTGGTCGTTGTAGCCAAGCCTGTCGTGATGAATACGAAACCACCGCAACAGGTAATAAATTCCCGCTAAATTTAAAAGACAACTCCGCCTATTTTGATTTACCTGAACTGCTGGATGCGGGGGTTGATTCGTTAAAGATAGAAGGGCGCATTAAAGGGGCGCATTACGTCTATACCGTGGTGGATAGTTGGCGTAAGCAGATGGATAAATTTGAAGAAACGGGACGGTTATTGGCGGACGACTCAAATTTACATAAAGTCTTTAACCGAAATTTCACCAATTCATTTTTAAAGGGTAATCTAACGAAAGACATGTTCATAGATAACCCCCGCGACCACAGTGTTGAACACGCGGTAACGAAAAGCCAAGCGGTCTCTATCCCACAAGTTCATAAGGCAAAACAAGATTTGTATGATGAAAGAAATACGTTGGGTGATGAGCTAGCAAAAAAAATTAAAGAACTAAGTATTGAAAAACAACACCTTAAGCTGTCTTTCTCAGGTGAAATAAACAAAAAATTAATGTTAACGCTGCAGGTAACATGCAGCAACGGGTTGGCTGAAACACATATAATTGAATCCAGCGAACCATTAAAAAAAGCAACACAATCAACGCTTGATCCCGTTGCCATACAAAAACGTTTTAAGGGGTTTAACAATGCACGCTACACAATGGAGTCGATTAACGTTGATGGCTTGGCCGATAATTTAAGCATCCCGTTTAAAGAACTGGCAGACATAAAAAACAAAGCAGCCTTCATACTCAATGATTCTATTGATGTAGTGACAAATGTAGATGTTCCAGCGCTGGTTAATCATCCAAAAGCGAATGCGGATAATCAGCCGGCCATGTCCATTTTAATAGCCGATGAAAAAGACCTGCATTTGTGTGACGTGACGGATGCTGATGTCTACTTCAAATTACCCGAAAGCTTCAAAAAAGACGATACTAAATACATTGATTTATTGTTGCAAAATCCGCGTTTAATCCCTTGGTTTCCAGCCGTGTTGATTGGTAAAGATTATCTAGAAGCCGTAAAAATTCTTGAGCAAGTAAAGCCGAAACGCATTGTAAGTAATAATACCGGCATCGCTCATAAAGCCTTCCAAATGGATATAGAGTGGATAGCAGGGCCGTTTTTAAATACCACCAATTCGTACGCCTTGCTAACACTTCAAGAAGAACTTAATTGTGCTGGTGCGTTTATTTCTAACGAAATAAATCAAATGCAAATTAAAAAAATAGCACGGCCGAAAAACTTCAAATTGCTCTACAGCATTTACCACCCGATTTTGATGATGACCAGTCGGCAATGTTTCTTCCAACAAACTGTCGGTTGTAAAAAACCGAGTATCGAAGACGGCTGCATGCTCAAGTGCCAGAAGGCCACCACCATTACCAATGTAAAAGGTGTGTCATTCGCCATTGATAAGCAAAAGGGCGGCTACCCAAGCATTTACAACGATGAGCAATTTTTGAATTTAGATGTCATCAATGACTTATCTGAACAGTTTGATGAATTCTTTATAGACCTAACCAATATCGGCGCAGGGTCAAAAACTGAGCAGAACAAAGCGCAGCTTATAGCGCACTTTGAACAAATAATAAGTGGACAAAGTAGCGCAAAAGAGCCGCTTAACCAAATGGTACCGCTGTCTACTATGGCGCAATATAGGCAAGGGTTGTAGCCGCGTTTAGAGCATGACACTACCCATACTCTACTCCTTGCAAAATTGCCCATACGCCATGCGTTCAAGGTTCGCTATATTGTTAGCAGGGCAGGCGGTAAATTTACGCCCTATAACCATGGGAAATAAACCAGCTGACATGTTAGCCGTGTCACCGAAAGGCACCGTGCCAGTATTAATACTTAATAACGGTACGGGTGCTGAAAACGTAGCCAAACAACAAGTGATTGATGAAAGCTTAGACATCATGTTGTGGGCACTTAATCGAAATGACCCTGATAACTTACTTTATTCCGAACAGCCTGATTGTTTAGAAGAAATGCTGGCAATCATTGAAGAAAACGACAAACAATTCAAACCTACACTGGAACGATATAAACGTGCCAAACGTTACCGTAAAGATGATGTAGAGCATTGCCGCCTGCTATGTGAACCCTTCGTTCAGCAACTAGAGTCGCGATTAACGCAGCATGAGTTCTTAATGGGCGCTACGCCAAGCCTGTTAGATTACGCCTTATTGCCCTTCGTTAGGCAGTTTTCAAAGGTGAATCGACAAGTGTACTTACAAGGTCCCTATACCCATTTGCAAAAATGGCTAAACCGTCATTTACAAAGCAGGCTATACGCAAAAGCCATGTTCAAATACCCGTTTTGGTTAGATACTCATCAAGACGTTATATTGAGCGAGTAAGTTTTAACACCCTGTTTATATAAACCTAATTTGTTATTCCCAGATCGGTTGTATTAACAAAATTCTCGGCTATCTTTACAGTAGGTTATATAAAAAAGATAAACGAAATCAGGGAAAGCAGTTATGACGTTTAATAAAAAGGCATCTTTATCATTCAATGAGCACGGTTTAGCAAAATATTTGTTAGGATTTTTGTTACTGGCAAGTCCCGTTTTATCTTTTGCCGCGGGTGATAATGTACAAGACTTCACCGGCCATTGGGTTGGCATATTGTGTGTGATTATCTTCGTTTTTGCCTATTCCCTTGTTATCGCAGAAGAAGCGATACACCTACGCAAGTCAAAACCCGTGATGGTTGCTGCAGGTTTAATATGGGCGCTTGTGGCTGTCATGTACACAAGCATTGGAGACAACCATACTGCTGAAGCGGCAGTAAGGCATAATCTATTAGAATTCGCTGAATTGTTTTTATTCTTATTAGCGGCAATGACCTACATCAATACCATGGAAGAACGCGGTGTATTTGATATGTTACGCGTTTGGCTGGTGTCTCGCGGTTTTACGTTGCGTACCATTTTTTGGTTAACGGGCATTTTAGCCTTCTTAATTTCCCCAATAGCAGACAACCTAACAACGGCATTATTAATGGCAACGGTTGCGATGGCAGTGGGTGGGGACAATACTAAATTTGTAGCAATAGCGTGTATTAATATCGTGGTAGCGGCTAATGCAGGTGGCGCATTCTCACCCTTTGGCGACATTACAACGTTAATGGTTTGGCAAAAAGGCATCATAGCATTCCAAGACTTTTTCGTACTGTTTGCACCATCGTTAGTTAACTGGTTGATCCCCGCCATTATCATGTCATTCGCTGTCAGTAGTGAGCGACCAAAAGCAGTGGATGCCGAATATCACTTGGGGCACGGTGCATGGGTGGTGACTGGCTTGTTTATACTCACGATTACGATGGCTGTTTGTGCACATAACTTCCTGCATTTACCACCAGTGATGGGCATGATGACCGGTTTAGGCTTCCTTAAATTCTACGGTTATTATCTAAAACGTCGCGACGCTTCGTTAGCAAATTTTGAAGCGCAAATGGGTGAGCATGGTTTGGAACTTGAAGGTATTGTCAAACACACAACTGAAGATGACGGTAATCATCATAAAAGCCATTTCAATATATTTAAATCACTAGAACGAGCTGAGTGGGACACCTTAATGTTCTTCTACGGCATCATTTTATGTGTGGGTGGTTTAGGTACATTGGGTTACTTATCGCTCGTATCCGAATTGATGTACATTGACCTGGGAACAACCGAAGCCAATATTCTTGTGGGTGTACTATCAGCGATTATTGATAATATTCCGGTAATGTTTGCAGTATTGTCCATGATGCCTGATATGTCACACGGGCAATGGTTACTGGTTACGCTAACAGCCGGTGTCGGTGGGTCTATGTTATCCATTGGCTCAGCAGCAGGTGTAGCCGTTATGGGCACAGCACGTGGCGTGTATACCTTTATGGCCCACTTAAAATGGACATGGGCAATTGCGTTGGGTTATGCCGCCAGTATATGGGTTCATTTCCTAGTGAATGGCGATGCGTTTAATGTGCCAATTAAAACGGCGTTGAAAGCCGCTAGTGGGCATTAACAGTTAAATTAAAGGGAGCTTCAGCTTGCGCCCGTTTATTGGGGTAGTAGTCGTTTCACTACTTATATTTAACCCGCCGAAGTTGATCAGCCCCTTTTTATACGCACGACTTTCATAATATCTAAATCAATGTCGACAACAGTTTCCTGTGCGGGGTAATACGTCATATTTACTCTGGCACCTTTTAAGGTTTGGTGCTCACTTTTACGCTTGAATTTAAAAGGCACGTTGCAACCTTCTACCATTAAGGTATGCAAAACCCAATCACCCTGACTTCGTTGAACATGTGACAACACCTTCATTAACTCTGAATGGGTAAGACTTGCGTGTTTTCCCACTAATTTCTTGGGGTCTGACTGCATATTTTTTAATAATTAATTTAACCAATAGTCATCAATTGAACTCATCAGTTTTTTGTTAAGAATTTAGGTTTGGTGAATAAAACTAATCGAGTCGTGCTGAATTAAGACCGATTTAAATCCCGGTAAAAACTTTCATGCGTGCCATGTTCAATCAACAAACAAAAGGGGTCGAACAAACAAAAGTAAACAAAAGGGGTCGGTGACAAGTGAGACTTAATTGCATTAAGTCTACCTCTCAATTTTAGGTCTTCCTCTATTCGCATACCCAATGCGCCTGTTTAACTGCTGCTCAATTTGAGCTTTAAATAAATTATCACCGGTTGGCATAGAAAACTGTACCGCATTACGAATAGTTCGGTTTTTGTTGGTATCTACATCATTCTTAAACAGCAAAGCATAGCTTTGTTGCCTATCAAACCTGTTCAAACCCAGTCGGCAGTAAGTTTCGTGTGGGCTAATTAACTTATTAGCCTCACCTTCTGCATTACACAGATAGCTTGACCATTTATAAAGCGAAGGGTGAGAGACCATATTAGCTTTAACAGGGTTCATTTCAATATACCGACTACAGGCTAACAGATAATGTTCAGCATCAATAAGGCTTGCCTTATGTCTTCCCTCCCAAAGAGTTCCAGTGCGTTTATATTCTTTGTTTACGTATTGAACATAACGCCTACCAATAGACTGCATGACTAAACTAATTGAATCTATTTCCGCAGGAGACATGAGCAGGTGAACATGATTAGTCATCAACACGTAAGCATGAATCTTAACGTGGTATTTTTGTGCCGCATCAAAAAGGCACTCAAGGTAAAAAAGGTAATCTTGCTCAGCAAAAAAAGTGGCGTGGCGATTATTGCCACGTTGGATAATGTGGCAAGGAACATCAGGTACATACATCCGTGTTTTTCTTGGCATGACAACTCCTTTGTCATCGTTAAGAAATCATTCTAAATCAATTTAAAGCGGCAGGGGAATGATGCAAGTGATTCTTATTTGTCACCGACCCCTTTAATTTTTATCCATCAGACCTCCTATGGAATCAGAGCAGACATTAAGTGTATTAGTTCTTACCTGACACTTCAGCATCATTTGATATTCGTAAAAAATTTATAGGTTTTTTCTCAAGGAGTTTCCTTTAAGAACGCCTTGTTATCCTCTACTTGGATCCAATCACACGGTAATGTGCCGCCGCCGAACATGCCTTCAACTACACAAACCTCTCGCCATTTAGTGGGGTCACCATTTTCATCCCTATCACATGTGTGATAGCCGCCCCTTTCCCATAAGTTTATTAGGTCTTCCATATCGTATGGATTCATAGTGCTCATGCCGTACAAATGCTCATCATAATAACCATATTTATTATCAAGAAGATTATGGTCAATTTTGTATTGCTCCCATCCGCCAAGGTATCTCTCGTCAATGGTCTTAATTCGAACTATCAAAGTAATACATTGTAATTGAATAGCCATACCTAACTTACTCCTTCCTTGCTTTTATGTATGTAGATAATAATTTCATATATTTCTTTTTCTGTTCAACTTTGTTTGATTCAATTGAGCAGAAAAAAGGATGATTTAGAGTCTGAGAAATTTCAACCGATGAATTTCCGTATAACTCCTTAATTGTTTCGTTAACCTCCTGACTCATTGAAATTATTGTTGTTGGATTAATAGCCTGCATTTCTTTTTTAAACATTTCTATAACAAACTTTTTAGCAGGGTTTGGGAGGTCATAATAATTTTTATTTTTGACTCTATTCGTGCATTTATCCACTTCAGAATAACCAATCCAGGAAATATTAGTCACATAAAAAGTCCTATAAAATTCTTCTGCACCAATTTCATTTACTATTTCATAAAAGAACTGGGCAGAACGCTCTTCACTTTTGCTTGAAACGCCATCTAGTAGCTTTGATAGTGAAAGAAAATCAAGAAAAGGAATCCCCGTCTTTCCGGCTCCATTCTTACCTGGATTGATTCCACATAAAACAATCTTAGGGTATGGAACGCTATAATATTTTTCGTTAAATGACTTAACCATCTCCCAATTATCTAGAAAGTCATCTAGCAACGAAATACCAGAGCCTTTTAATAAAGACCTGATTCCGCTTGAATGTAGATAATTAGCTTTTAATTCTTCATGCAGCATAAAGTTACTTCCTTGATATATAAACTGGTCACCTAGTTATTAAACTGACGTGTTCAAATTCTCCATTATGGGGCATGAGGTTATTGTTTTCTCGTCAAAAAAACAGCCTGTTAGCTAGAGATACTTTGAGCAAACTATTATGTATTGAGCTTTCTTGGAAAGTTGCTAGCTGTTTGTAGATGATAACTTTGACAGGCTATCTGTAAGGCAGTCTTCAATATCAGTTTGGACACAGGCAAAAATAACTCTTTCTATCGAATTATTATTAGATAGAGCTTGAAATACTTTTGATATAGCAATTTCACAAGCCTCTTTAATAGGGTAGTTGTATATACCAGTACTAATGGCAGGAAAGGCTATAGTTTTAATATTTTTTTCTTGAGCTATCCGCATGACATTTTTGTAGCAAGAGGCTAGGAGGTCAGCCTCATTACGCTGGCCATCTAACCATCTTGGCCCAACAGTATGGATAACATATTGGGAAGGTAGGTTGTAGGCTGCAGTGATCTCCGCTTGGCCTTCTTCACAACCAAACAAGTCTTTACACTCTTCTTCTAATGCTGGGCCAGCTGCTTTATGTATTGCTCCACAAACACCGCCACCAGAAATCAGATACTGATTGGCCGCATTTACGATAGCATCGACGTGTAGAGTTGTTATGTCTGCTCTTTTAATTTCAATCCTATCGTTAGGTGGTGTTATCGAACTCATGCTATATCCTCTTACTTAGTTGGCCAATTTAACTATGTTACTACAGGCCCAATTATCTGATAACGAGTATTGAGGGTTTCGACCATGTCATCAGAGATGTCTACAATTAGAGAAGTGCGTATCTGGTGTAATCCCCCCATTCCTAACCGAAGTTAAAAGTAGAGGTTAAGCTGCATTCAG
>OJHJ01000378.1_pt1 | contig 18361 bp, 13 predicted proteins | sample 1595201 | NCBI WGS metagenome assembly OJHJ01 (sample SAMN05416832, study PRJEB24817) | seawater metagenome | isolation source: Sea water | place: Canada:Atlantic | collected 2013-07 | reverse complement strand
ATCTACACTAGATCGCTCGTCGGCAGCGTCAGATGTGTATAAGAGACAGGAACATTATTTAGTAATTCTTCCAAGCTTGACGGATCTACTACAGGGTCATTGTCAGCTTGTAATAAAAAAGTGGGGCAATGAAGCTTTTTTATTTTTGGGCGTGTTTTTTTGATTAATATTAATAACTGATGAATAGCGGCTATCGGCACATGTTGGTAATTAAGTAGCGGGTGTTCAGGTGAGTTTTCTTTAAAAGGCATAATACCTTCGGAGTTACTGAATTTTTTGAATAGTTTATTAGTAACATCGGCTACTTTAACAAAGTTCACTAATGGATCTATAAAAGCAAAAGGGGTTGAGCAGGCGGTTACCGATTTAATATTAAAATTTCTATTGGCGGCGCTCATTAAGGCTAAAAGAGCACCGCTTGAGAAGCCTACAAGGTGAACTTTTGTACTATAACAATGCGCTATTTTGATACTTTGACGAACTGATTGGTACCAATCTTGCCAGGTTCGTTCGTGTAGGTCCCATGGTGACGTGCCATGGCCTTTTAGCCGACAAGCAATGACGTTGTAGCCTAATGCTTGTAGCTTGATGCCCAACGGTTTAAGTTCACCAGGCGTTGCGAGAAGTCCGTGTATTAGTACAACACACTCGCCGTTGGGGTTTTTAGGGATGTATTGAAAAGGTAAAGCGGATTGTGACAGTATTGTTTGTTGTTGGTTGATGTCTTGATGTTTGCTTTTATTGTATTGAGTAAAATCCCATTTATATTCAAGTTGCTCGTCTTCACTAAGCATTTTTGCAAAATCATCTAGTCTTTTGTTTAACTTGAATTCGAAACTTGCTTTTATAGCTTCTTGGACCTGTGAAATGGGCGCTACTTCATTAGCATTAACGGCAATGGGATTTTTCAAACGAATACTATCGAAATCGTTATCCGCCGTTAGCTGTTCAGTGAAAGTGTAATAAGCGCCCGACGATTCGAGTAAATTGGCTTGATACGCACTTCTAAGAAATAGATTGAATGTTTCACTTTGCGTTATTAATAAATTTCGGTAAATAGACGGGTTTTGAAGTGTTCTGTGAAGTACTAAGCCATCGTATTTTTGAAGCGTTTTAATGCTGCAATAAATCAAGTGGTGCAGCTTTTTTTTGTTAATGTGCGTGTTGCCTTCTGCCAGGAAGTACATAATTATACTAGAGGCGATATGAGCAATATTAATAGTGACATTGGCATATATGGTTTGCATGTAGTCGTCACGAATTTTTTTTGTATTGCGTTGGTAACTTATCCTAAACAATATGTTGTTGAATGACTCATCAGAGCGCACGGTGTTAAAGATTTTACTCAAACTTAGTTCCGCATTATTTACAAAGGCTTGAGTTGTAACGGATTCAAATTTTGTCCAATAATCCTCAACGATAATAGATTTGCCGAGATGGATATCCATATCTGTATTTTTTAATAAAAAATTACCCTCGATTAATAACTCTTCAGAGAGCCTTTTATGCAAATTTTTTATAAAAAATTGCACACTATCTTTAAGCGCATTGTCACCAATTCGTAAGGGGTAAAACGTAATATTACACGGAACGATGATGGTCGGTTTTTTGCAAGCAATAACTAACTGTTCGATATTACTAAAGCCTAATTCATAGGCCCAAGCCTGAATGGGTTCGTATTGGTCATTTTTATGAAGGTCACGTACAGCTTTTTTAAATATGGTGATGGCAAGAGCAATAACCGCTGGCCCTGTGTGCAGTTTTCTTCTTTGGTTATTGGCTCTTGAATAAACTTCATGTTGACCTTTAGAGTTTATGGTTCGCCTGTCTTTAACAATTCCGCCTTCGGGGAAAACGACTAATTTATGGTTATGGAAAATATCCTTAGATACATCGTACATCAGTGATTCGGCATCGTTGGGTATGCCGCCAAGGTTTGATAAATAACGCCCAAACAAATTGTCTGCAAACAGCTCTTTTGATGCTATTGACCGAGAATAAAGTTTTGTTTTTTCATAAATGAGGTATTGAGGAATAAATGCTTCAAAGCGAGCAAAGTGATTAAATAAAAATATATCGCCATCTTGCCAGGCTGATTCGTTTCCGTGTGTACGAATAGTCAAATTAAAAACTTTAAATAAAGTTTTCATTGCATGATAAGTCCAATCGTAAGTATCTGGATTTAATTCGTGTTGTTTTGAGTTGTTGCTTATACTCATGGTTTAATTAAAGTTTAATGCACTTATTTTATAGTAGTTGATTATGGATGCTAATTTCGCAAAAACTTATGTTCAAGTTCCTCATCTAAAAAACAATGAAGTCCATGTTTGGAAAATTGATTTGGAATCAAACATGACGTCCGAAGAAATGACTATCATAAGTGACGAAGAAAAGAAGAAAGTGGGTAGGCTTCGTACTTTAAAAAATAGGGAACATGCATTAACTATGCGAGTGCGTTTGAGGCAATTATTAAGCCGATATCTAATGCTTGCACCGAATGACGTTACGTTTGATTTTGGTGAGTTTGGTAAGCCTTATGTAAAAAACTCACCGGTATTTTTTAATCTGTCAGATTCAGGAAATACTGCATTGGTAGCCATTAGTTTATGCGAAGACGTAGGTGTTGATATTGAATGTTGGCGCACGATAGATAACATGGAAGGAATGGTGAAGCGTAATTTCTCCGATGCTGAAAAACTTCAATGGTTGAATGTTGATAAAGAGCAGCAAAAAGAAATATTCTTTAACCTTTGGTCATGCAAAGAATCGTTTATTAAAGCGACAGGTAGAGGTTTAGGGTTAGGTGTGGCGCGATGTGGCTTTACGATTGAAAAACCTCACACACTTGAAGAATGCCCGCTTGAATATGGTGTGCCAGATGAATGGTCTTGCGTCTCCTTAGGTATCTCCACCAAGACCAGTGCGTCGGTTATGATTCGGCGTAAACAGTGTGAGGCGACGGTCTATACATTTGACCCTGAAATTCCTCCTCAGTTGACGTAATCGCGTTTAAAATAGCTATAATTTTTAAACGCATTATTAATAGAGCTCAATCTCTACATACATTATGAATGATTTCCCCCAAACACTTGTACAAGCATTAGACCGGAATACTCAGGCTAATAAAACAATAACGTACATTAGCGGCCAGGATAACGAACGCGAAGTTAGCTACCCAGAATTAAAGCAGCGTGCACTGGGGTTGTTGCACCATATTCAACAAAAAGGTGCATCAGAAGGCGATGAGTTGATTATTCATTTGGCTGAAAACGAACAGTTTATTGATACCTTTTGGGCCTGTCAGTACGGCGGCATTGTTGCTGTTCCATTGGCGATTGGGACAAGTGATGCGCACCGTCAAAAAGTGTTTAATGTGTTTGAAAAACTTGAAGCGCCGTATATAGCAACGACTAGAAAGGCGCTGCAACGTTTAAAGGTGTATGCCGACGAAAATGGTAAGTCATTGTTGTACGATGAAATCCAGCGTAAAGCGGTGATGTTGGATCGAATTGAAGAGTTTAATACGCTTGGACAATGCCCTGATATTGTTCCAGAACAAACATCGTTTATTCAGTTTTCATCCGGCTCTACCGGTGACCCAAAAGGCGTTGTGTTAACGCATAAGAATTTGGTGACGAACTTATATGGCATCATTGAATGCAGCCAATTTGATGAAAGAGACAGTTTTTTTGGCTGGATGCCACTAACGCATGACATGGGTATTATCGGTTTTCATTTAACACCTTTGTTTGTGAACATTAATCAATTCATTATGCCAACGGAGTTATTTGTTCGTCGGCCAAACCTTTGGCTTGAAAAGATAAGCGAGAAGAAAATCACGATTATTGCCTCACCTAATTTTGGATATAAGCATGTTTTAAAACGTTTCAAACCAGAAAATCAATCAAACCTAGATCTTTCTGCCGTTCGTTTAATATTTAATGGTGCAGAGCCCATATCAGCAAATTTATGCCGAGAGTTTAATGCCGTGATGAAACCGTTTGGTTTAAGTGATGTTGCGATGTTTACAGTCTATGGTTTGGCAGAAGCGTGTTTGGTCGTCAGTTTTCCAGAGCTGGCCCAGAAGCTATCGACCGTTCATATTATTAGACGGTCTTTAAGTGAAGGAGAGCCTGCCAAGGTTGTCAGTACAGCGACAGACAATAGTGTTGAATTAGTGCGCTTAGGCACTGCTATCACAGGCACTGAATTGGCCATTTTCGACATTAATGGTGCGCGTGTTGATGATAATGTTGTCGGGCGAGTTTACATTAAAGGCGATAATGTGACGGCTGGTTACTATCATGCTCCGGAGCTTAATGAAAAACTAATAACACCTGATGGCTGGTTGGACACAGGCGATCAAGGGTTAATTAATGAAGGCCAATTGGTATTAACCGGGCGCACTAAAGATTTAATCATTGTTAACGGTTTGAATTATTACGCGCCAGATTTAGAAACAGTATGTGAAGGTGTTGATGGGATTGAGCTTGGCAAAGTATTAGTGTGTGGTATTTATAACGATGAGGAATCTATCGATGAGTTAGTCGTTTTTGTACTTTATCGTGGCGAATTAGACGGTTTTTACCCGATTACAACTGATGTACGGCGTGAGTTAGGTGAAAAATCGGGACTAGACGTTGCGCACGTATTGCCGATTAAAACAGTCCCAAAAACGACCAGTGGGAAAGTACAACGTTTCGCTGTGTCCGAGCAGTTTTTAGCTGGCGATTTCGATGAGGTTGTTGCAGCCCTGATGGAAATGTCCGAAACAAGGTCTTCTACAGGTATGGCCGCTGGAAGCTCTATTGAACGCTTGCTATTAGAAATATGCCATTCGGTCGTATCGGATCAAAAAATAGGTATCAACGATAATATTTTTGAAATGGGAACAAGTTCATTAAAATTAGCCCAAATTCACGAAAAAATTGATGAAGAATTTCCTGATGTTGTCGACTTGGCGGATTTCTTTGATTATCCAAGTATAGAAGAGCTGGCTGTATTTATAACGCAGAAAACAGCGTCGTAAGAAGACAATTATTGATTAATCGTAGATAGCGCGTTTGCGTTTCCATTTGCGGTTAGACCACATCCAGTCTTGAGGGCTAGCGAGAATCATCTTTTCTAGCGCACGTGCATACGTTTCGGTTAATTTATAACCATCTTTTTGGTAAGGCGCTTCACCTAATAATTCAAAATAGACCTCATAATGGCCAAGGCTCAATTTACGCATACCCACAAATACTGTTGGGTACTTGGTCATATGCGCGATTTTTTGAGAACCGACTGCAAACGAACTTTCTTGGTTTAAAAAAGTTGTCCAGTATTTCTCTTCTTTTCTAACAGGGGATTGGTCAGCAACCATTGCAAAACCACGTACTTCTTTGCGGCGTTGCATTATTTCAATGAGCGCATTTTTATTGGGTATGGGGCGAGCATCAAAACGCGAACGAGACTTCTTCATGTGTTCGTCAACGGCTAAATCATGTAAAGGCTTGTAGACCACATCAATTGGAAAGGACAGCTGCAAGCTGCAACCAGCTAACATCCATTCCCAGTTACAGTGATGGGCAGCAAGCATCATGACAGATTGGTTCTTCTTGGCGAATTGTTCAATAACCTCAGGGTTTTTTAAATGAACACGTTTGCGTATTTCATCTTCTGTTAGGTTGATGGTTTTAATCGATTCAACCATGGTGTAGACCAGTGTTTTAAAGTTAGCTTTTGCTAAGTTTTTGAGCTCGTCATGAGACAGATCTGGAAATGAGTTTTGCAGGTTTGAGTAGATAACATTACGTTGCCTTTCTACAAAATAATAACCAATTAAATAAATGGGGTAGGCTATGGCATATAAAACAGGTAACGGTAGTTTTGCCGCCTGTGGGTAAAGCTTTGATATAAAAGATTGTCGATGTTTAGCCATTAAAACTAAGTTAAATAATTAGGAGTTAGTTATTCTACCAAAGCTAAAGAGTTACTTGTTAATGAGGATTAGGCAAAAAACAAATACGCAATACAAATGGCGACGATAATGCCAACGAAATCAGCAAATAGACCACATGCAACTGCATACCGAGCCTTTTTAATGCCAACAGCACCAAAATAGACGGCCAGCACGTAAAACGTTGTTTCCGTACTACCTTGCACAATAGAAGAAAGCCGGCCAGCAAAGGAGTCAGCACCGTGTATTTGCATGGTTTCAATCATCATCGCACGAGCGCCACTGCCGCTCAATGGTTTCATGAAGGCAGTAGGTAATGCATCCACAAACCGATCATCTAATGAAAAAACAGAAAGAAATGAACGTACACCGTTTAGGGCAATATCTAAGGCACCGCTGGCACGAAAAACACCGATAGCAACTAGCATAGCAACAAGGTAAGGAATAATCATAACAGCTGTTTGGAAACCGTCTTTAGCGCCTTCGATAAACGATTCATAAACGTTAATTCGTTTTCTCAACGCACCTGCCATAAAAACAATGATTAACGTAAAAATGATGAAATTGCTAATAAGGGCTGATTGTTGTTGCATAGCGATTTGTTCGAGACCAGAAAAATACATCAAGATGCCTACGACTAGCGCACTAAAACCACCGAGGTAAGCCAATACAATAGGGTCGTACAGTTTTATTTTTTGGACGCTTGCAACCGCAATTAACCCCGCCATTGTTGAAGCATACGTGGCAATTAAAATAGGAATAAAAACATCCGTTGGATCTGCCGCGCCCATTTGAGCTCGGTAGGTGAAAATGGTGAGAGGGAATAGAGTTACCGCTGATGTATTGATGACCAAGAAAAGAATCTGTGCATTGCTGGCAGTATCTTTCAATGGGTTTAATGTTTGTAGATGCTGCATGGCTCTAATGCCAAGAGGCGTTGCTGCATTATCTAATCCGAGCATATTGGCAGACAGGTTCATGACCATAGCGCCAAAGGCAGGATGATTGGCGGGTACTTCAGGCATCAGGCGTTTTAATAAAGGACTCAAAAAGCGAGTTAATAATTCAATAAAGCCACTTTTCTCGCCAATTTTCATTATGCCCATCCAAAAACATAAAACACCGGTTAGCCCAAGGGCAATTTCAAACGCAGTTTTGGATAAAGTAAACGTGGCGAGCGTAATGTCGTTGAAAGCCGTTGTGTCACCTAAAATAAAAAGGCGGTAGGTGGCACAAAGAAAGGCGATGAAAAAAAAGCTAAGCCAAATAATATTTAACATAAAATAAGCTGTTCTAAGGCGCCTGATAATTTCCATAAACTTTACCACAGCGGAACGATGACAGATAAAAATATCAACAATATTGGCATGATGAAATTACTTAATATTATGGAGCAACTACGTGATTCTGAAACGGGTTGCCCTTGGGATATTAAGCAATCGTTTGAGACGATAGCACCCTACACAATTGAGGAAGCGTATGAAGTTGCAGATGCCATTCAACATAAAGATATGGACGCGTTACGAACGGAATTAGGTGATTTATTATTTCAAGTAGTGTTTCACTCTAAATTGGCTGAAGAGCAGCATTCGTTTGATTTTGACGATGTTGTGTCGTCTATCTGCGAAAAGCTAACAAACAGACACCCTCATGTTTTCGCAGGCAAAAAAGTTGCCGAGGCTGACTTGGCACAACATTGGGAAAACAGTAAAAGAAATGAGAAAGGTGATGCTGATTCACTCGGAATTCTAAATGATGTGAATTCAAACCAACCGGCAATTAATCAGGCTTTTAAGTTACAAAAAAAAGCGTCATCAGTTGGGTTTGATTGGCAGAGTGTTGAGCCTGTTATTGAAAAATTAGATGAAGAAATAGCAGAGATTAAAAATGAAATTTCAATAGCAAATAATCAATTGCGTATTGAAGAGGAGCTAGGGGATGTCTTATTTAGTTGCGTTAACCTTGCGCGTCATTTGGATGTTAATCCAGAATGGTCGCTACGCCGTGCGAATGAACGTTTTACGCAACGTTTTAACTATATAGAAGACCAGCTTAAGCGTTTAGGTGCTAGCTTTGAAAACAGTACCCCCGAAACGTTAGATAAACTATGGAATGAAGCAAAAATTAATGGTCATTAAGAATATGTTGTTATGCAGAATTTGATAGATAACGAAAAAACTTAGGGTTTTTTAATTAGTTTTAGTATACTCGATATTCAGTAGAGTTAAGTCGAGTGATTTGTGGAAACAATTCACATTAATAAAAAACTTTAACCTACTGATTTTTATATATATTTTTTGAGAGGGAATAAGATGTCAGAAAGAGTTAAGGGTATTGTTAAATGGTTTAATAATTCAAAAGGCTTTGGATTTATTCAACCGGATGCTGGTGGTGAAGATGTTTTCGTTCATTTTAGAGCGATTCAAGGAGATGGTTTTCGTACGCTTAAAGAAAACCAAGCTGTTGAATTCACAGTTACTACAGGCGAAAAAGGGCTTCAAGCAGAAGAAGTCGTTGGCTTAGAGTAAGTTGCTAATCGCTATTTTTAGCGATTAAATCAAAAAGCTCGTAATAATACTTATCGGCAATAGTCACTATTGCTGATAGGTTCTTGACACGTATTGTTCAACAATTTTTTGGAATTGTTCGGCAATGTCGTTTCCTTTCAGGGTGACATCCTTTTGTCCATCTACGTAAACAGGTGCGACTGGTTTTTCGCCTGTGCCCGGTAGACTAATACCAATATTTGCATTTTTGCTTTCACCAGGGCCGTTTACTACGCAGCCCATCACGGCGACTTTCATATCTTCAACACCAGCATATTGCGTTTTCCATTCAGGCATTTTATGGCGTAAGAACGTTTGAATATCTTGCGCGAGTTGTTGGAAATAATCGCTGGTCGTGCGGCCACAACCTGGGCAAGCAATAACGGCGGGTGTGAATGAACGAATACCCAGTGATTGTAATATTTCTTGAGCAACAATGACTTCTTGGCAGCGATCACCACCTGGTTCTGGGGTTAGTGAAATACGAATAGTATTACCAATGCCTTGGTCGAGCAATATGGCTAATGCAGCTGTTGATGAGACAATACCTTTACTGCCCATGCCTGCTTCAGTTAAACCTAAATGAAGAGGGTAGTTACAACGTTGAGCCAAATCTTTGTAAACAGATATTAAATCTTGTACGCCACTCATCTTGCACGACAAAATTATTTTATCCCTACCTAATCCTATTTCGACAGCTTTTTCAGCACTTTCAAGTGCTGACGTAATGACGGCATCATGCATAACGACCGCAGAGTCGCGAGGCGCGGATGATTTTGAATTCTCATCCATTAGGCGGGCTAAAACAGCAGGGTCTAAACTGCCCCAGTTAACACCAATGCGTACTGGTTTATGGTACTTAATGGCAAATTCGATCATTTGAGTAAATTGCGGGTCACGCTTGCTACCACGGCCAACATTACCTGGGTTTATTCGGTACTTAGCTAGGGCTTGAGCACAGCAAGGGTATTTGGCAAGCAGTTTATGGCCGTTAAAGTGAAAATCACCCACTAAAGGGGTGTTGCAGCCGAGTGCATCCAAACGTTCACGTATTTTAGCTACAGCGGCAGCAGCACTGTCTGAATTAACGGTTATACGAACCAGTTCAGAGCCAGCTTTCGATAATTCAATAACCTGCTTAACCGTTTTATTAATATCGGCGGTGTCCGTGTTTGTCATGGATTGGACAACAACGGGGTGGTCTACGCCAATACTAACGTTTCCAACTTTTACTGTGTTGTGAGTGGTCATGTTTAAACTTTTTGTGAAATGATTGTTAAGTTCTATTATATTGCTTTTATGCACGATAGATATTTTTAAGCAAACTTAATCGTATGAAATTTATTACAGTTCATTCGGGTCACACTATATATGATTGAAACGATTGCCATTTTCTCATTAATACTCTTGTTTGCTATTTTACTAGAGTCATTGTCAAAACGTATAAATTGGCCGATGTCCAGCATGCTGGTTTTGGCTGGTTTTTTTGGCTCAGAAATATTGGTTTTATTCGGAATTGATACAGGGCTAAGGTGGGACGATTTTGTTGCAATCATCTTGCATTTATTAGTACCGATTATCGTATTTGAATCCGCATTTAACGCCAACTTTAAAGCGCTAATATCAAATTTAGGAACCATTCTTTTTTTAGCGGTTCCCTGTATGTTCCTAGCATCACTAGTAACTGGGGTTATTCTATTTTTTGGTATAGGTGAATCACTTGGTTTCCCTTTAACATCTGCATTATTAACTGGGATTATTTTATCCGCTACTGATCCGGTTGCCGTTGTTGATATTTTTAAAAAATTAGGCGCACCAGAACGTTTAAATGCTTTGCTAGAAGGTGAAAGCCTATTTAATGACGCAACGGCTATTGTTGCCTATTCATTGTTAATTTCATTTGCTGTCAATGAGTCACAAATAATCACGTCAGGTGATGTTGTTTTGTTCTTTCTAAAAAATGCGATTGGCGGTGCCATAGTCGGCTTATTGATTGGTTTTCTGGCATTTTTATTATATAAAATGACTGCCAATCATTTTGGTCATACCTTGTTTGGTTTGTTGGCAGCTGTTTATGCGTTCTATTTGGCAGAACATGTTTTTCATGTGTCGGGGATTGTGTCTGTATTAGTTGCAGGGCTGTATTTGGGGGAACGATATAGAAACAGCGAGAGCATTGATCAACAATTCGCAGCAAACTTTTGGGAATTAAATGCTTACATTTCGAATGCCGTGTTATTTATTTTGGTAGGTGTCACCATTACATTCTCTATGTTTACGGGCCAATGGTTAGCCATGTTGATAGGTATTGTGGCGGCAACCTTTGCACGAGCTATGGTGGTGTACGGCTGTATGCCTCTACTTACAAGCTTGCCAATGGTTGAAAAAGTCGACATAGCAACCAAAAATGTGATGATGTGGGGTGGGTTAAGAGGCGCTGTGTCTTTGGCGCTTGCGTTATCAATTCCTACAGATATAGTAGGCTGGTATACGATCCAATCGATTGTTTATGGGGTGGTTATATTCACCCTATTTGTTCAAGCGCCCTTTATGGAAAAACTGGTATTAAAGGTGTTAAAAAAATAACATTAGTTTGCCTGCAAGTAATCATCAATCAGTTTAAAGGCACGGTCAATGATTGATTCAGGTGTGTAGAAATGGGGAGAAAAGCGAATTCCACCACCGCGTTTGGCACATACAACACCGTTTGAAACAAGGTATTCAAACAAGTCTTCTGTACTAGCTCTGTTCGGCTTGAATACAATAATGTTATTGCCTGATGTATTAGGATTGGTTAATAGCGTTAAGCCATTGTTTTTTTTGACCAAATCAATTGTATATTGCCCACGTTCAATAACGCTTTTTGCAATATTATCCATGCCAATATCTAATAGCATACCAATGCTGGCAGACAATGCATGAATACTGAGCATATTAGGGCTTCCACATTCAAAGCGGCGTGCGGTGTTAGTCTCTTCCCAAGTAGTGGCATCGTAATTGCCCATATCTTCAACCATATGCCAGCCAAACTGGGTCAGTTTCAATTTGTTAATTGAGCTTTGTTTGCAATAGAAAAACCCTAAACCTTCAGGACCTAGCATCCATTTATGGCCATCCGCCATTACAAAATCAGCTTGGTACAGTTGCACATCAAATTCAAAAGCACCAACCGATTGTATGGCATCAATACAAAATAAGACCTTATGTTGACGGCAGGCTTCGCCTAGGCGTTCAAGGTCAATTCGTAAGCCTGATGCATATTGTGTTGAACTAATCGTTAGTAGGCGAGTATTGTTATCAATTTGATGAATTAGTGCATCAGTTGGGTCTTCGCAGCCTTTAAGGTGCGTTTTTTTAACAATAACTCCCTGGTTAGCTAAAGATTCCCATGGAATCATATTAGAGGGGAACTCTTCATCACTGGTGACGATATTGTCGCCTTTATCCCAGTTCAGGCCGTAGGCAACAAATGACAATGCTTCAGATGTGTTTTTAACCAGTGCAATTTCTTTATGTGATGATGCATTGACCAACGTGGCAATTTGTCGCTTTAATCGTGCTTCAACTTTTAGCCAGTTAGAATATTTCTTGGAGCCAATCGTTACGTTTTCGCGACAAAATGCGTTAACTGCTTGCTCAGTACAACGTGGCCAAGGTGCAACTGCTGCATGATTAAGGTAGATAACATCGTCATCTAAATCAAAGTGTTGGCTAAATTCATTAGTCATAATTGTCGTCACATAAAAAAGATTCATTCTATCCTTTTTTAGCAACTCCTTATAGACTTAACAAAACAGTTGAAGGGTAGTTAATCTATGTTGAATATTGGACACCGTGGTGCGATGGGGTATGAACCTGAAAACACATTGTTATCGATTCAAAAGGCAATTGAATTGGGTGCAGATTACGTTGAGATAGATATCCATCTCGTGGATGGTCAGCTAGTCGTTATTCACGATGAAACCCTCGATAGAACGACAAATTACAAGGGCTTACTCAGCAATTTTAAATTTGAAGAACTAAGAAAAGCGGATGCCGGCAAAGGTCAACAAATCCCAACATTAGACGAGGTTATTGAGCTAACAAAAAACAAGGTGGGGCTTAACATTGAATTAAAAGGGAAGGGCACAGCTCAGCCGGTTCAACGCTTACTGTCGAGGTTAACAACGGAGCATAAAAGCAGCATATTAGTCTCATCGTTTCATTTGCATGAGTTAGTGTTATTTAAGGAACTCGATAAGACAGTGAGAATAGGCGTGTTATCAAATAAAAGTATTGAACAGGTCTTGCCTAATGCGGTTGAGCTGAGCGCGTTTTCTATTAATATTGGCACAAAGGTAGCAACACAATTATTTGTTGATAAGGCCCATCAAACGGGCTTTAAAGTGTACGTTTACACAGTAAACACGGTAGAAGAACAGCTGCAAATGAAAAACCTTGGTGTAGATGGCGTGTTTAGTAATTATCCAGACCGGGTATTAGACAGTTAAACGTTTTAAAGTCGAACGGGTATAAAGCAAGGTCACCAGCATGCTTGCTAAAACTATTAAAGCAACTGAACCAAATAACCATTCAATAGAGTAACCCAGTACGGTTATTAAGTAATAATTGACGGCGAGAGGGACAATTAGCTGTCTGAACAAACCCATTATTAAAGGGAAATCTGGCTGCTTTACTGCTTGCAAGGTTGCCACACTAATAAACAAAGAGACATAACAGAAGAAGGCAAGGGCATCGATCCGTAAATAGGTGACACCTGTCGTGATAATGTCTTGATTAGCACTGAAGATGCCTAGGATATAAGGGGATGTGAAAATCATCAATGGGATACTAACAATTGAAATACCAAGACCAAGAATCAACCCTTTTCTGTAGGTTTCTGAAATACGTCGGTAATTATTAGCACCATAATTTTGCCCAGCAATAGCTAAAACAGCGCTGTTTAAACCCAATGCAGGCAACAGTAACACTTGTTCAATACGTAAACCAACAGAATAGCCCGCGACTGCATAATCACCAAAATTACTGACATAACCCGTGATAATTAAGCTGCCAATAATCATGATAAAAAAGTTGCCACTCGCGGGTAATACTTGTCTTAATATATCTAAGGATATGGATAAGTCGAAATGGGGTAACGGAGGGTAGCCAAGCCTATCCCGAAGAACTTTAAGTAAATACACAGCAGACGCAATCTTAATAAGAAGTGTGGCCCACGCTAAGCCAGACACACCCATATCAAGCCCAAATGTTAATAGAGGGTTTAATACCAAATTGGCGAAAAAACCGATAATTAAGACATTTCGGTTGGTTTTAGTGTCACCAAACGCCATTAATGCACCGGCAGCAATACTGCTTAGGGCAAAAGCAATATTCCCACCAATAAGTATGTGTATATATTCCAACGCAAGCAGTTTGGTTGAATCACCCGTACTTAACCAAGTGATACAAGGTTCTGCAAATACAAAACCAAGCACAATAATAATGAAAGAAAAAACAAAGCCAATCGACATTGAGTTATGAATGATTGCTTTAAGACGAGCTGAGTTCCTTTTTGCGGTTTCAAACGAGACCATCACCGATGTGCCGTTTTGTAACCCCGCCAATAAGCCAATAAATAAGTAAAAAACAAGGCTTGAAACAGATAGGCCAACTAAGGCATCGTCAGATATTTTTCCTGCAAACCAATTATCAGTAAGGTTATACAACGTGTTAAACAACATCCCCATTGATGCGGGAATCGCTAACCTGAGTAGGTGTTTATAGATAGAACCTTGGGTCAGTTCTGCTTGAGCGGGCATTTATAAGGTTTGAAAATGATTATCTAAGCTATAAATTATACGTTTGTTTAATTTGTTAACGTGTTCTTTTATATGGAATAGACAAGAGGAATAGAATTAGCATAATTATGTTGTTTATCAATATTAAATGCTAGAAAGGGGGATTATATTTTTCTGGTTTGCAGGAGGGTTTAGAGGGTTTAGTTTTTCATGTGTAGAGAAGAGGGGCTAATGATTAAAACATCCAGTAATAACGGTCTATAAGGAAAAATAATTAAAATATTGAACTTTTCACTTTTTGTTATGGGGGTATTGTGCATAAACGGAATATTTTTCGCTTAAGGTCCTGTAAGCCTTACAATAAGTACTCTACAGAGGCACTACCTTTTTACGAAGCCTAGCTTCACTTCTCCTCCACAATTTACAGCTGTAAAAAATCGTCTTAAATTTAAATATATTATGCTTCTAAATGTACTTTTCTGGCTAGCTCTGAGAAATCATGGCTGTTTTCAGAGTCGGCAAAGGAATAAAATCCCGAAAAATTGATATGAAACCAGGCTACAGGCGATATTCGTTTTAACGCCTCTAGATTTTCCGAGCGTCCTTCGTGCTCATTGGATTCTTTTAGTTCTGAGAGAATTTGAGCGTTATAGTGAATAACACAATTGGCAATCAAGCGTGCGCACTCATTCCAAAGTGTTAACTCCGCATGATGACTGCCCCTGAATTTCTTACCGTTGGTTTCAGCTATTACACGTCTTAACTGGTGGAATGCTTCGTCTCGATTGAGAGCCCGTTGAACATGCCGACGAAGTGTTTCGCTATCCATATAATCCAGTATGTATTGCGCTTTTATTGCTCTGTCATATTCCGCCAAAGCCTTAAGGGTAGCGGTATTCGATTTATACCGGCAAAGCTTCTTGATTAAGACACTTTGACTGGTTTTGTGCTGCCCTAGTGAAATCATTAATCGACAAATATTCTCCCATTCTCTTGCGATTAACTCCCAATCGATCGGAACCTTTAAAGAGATCAGCTGCTCGACATCTTCAGCGTTCTCGACCTGAAACATTTTCTCAAAATGATTTTTGAAGGTTTTATATCGTGGTGCAAATTGATAACCAAAAAAGTGGAGTATGGCAAAATTATATCTATTGGCTCCATGGGTGTCCGTCGATAAAATATCAGGTTTAACTTCAGACGTGTTGTTATAGAGTAAATCAAAAATGTGATGGCTTTCGTGGTTATCTGCACTAATTATTTTGCTATTTACCGGTATGTGATTGAGCACTAATGTCATGGCTGATACGCCTTTTTCTTGGCCAAAGTATTTTGGCGAATACCTTGCCATTAATGAGCTAAAACGACATTCAAACTTCTGCCCATCAATACTACCGTGCTGAGCGCGCTCATCTATTTGGTAGTAATCGAATATTGGTAAAGAGGCTGTCTTATTTGAAATTACGTCGTTTGCTGCTCTTAGAGTCTCTACGCGCAAATAGTTGGCCTGTGTGGCTCGTAAATCATTGAATGAACGATCAGAAATATTAGCTATTTTGTATAAACCAAAATTAGTGCCATTACCTAATATACAAGCCAAAATATCATCAAGGTTGGGTTGAGTTCGCTGGTATTTTGATTGAAAGTGAGTGAATTCATCAAAGAAATTCGTTTCCTGATTAACGACACGCATCAGTTCAATGATCCCTATCTGATCAAATTGTTCAAACACTCGGTTATTCAGTGTTGGTACTGGATTTTTGACGGATAAAGACCATTTAATAGTGTTAGTCTGGTCAGAATAAATAACGTAATCATTTTCTCCCTGATTGATCCGCTTACTGGTATTTCTCATTTGTTCTTCTAGTAATTCTTTTAAACTAGTGCTTAATTCTGAAATTGTCACTTTCAGCATAGGCAGTGACATGGAACTGCTTAATTGCTTTTGATCGACCCTATCAATGAGGTAATCATCAAGAGGCCTGTATTGATGACTATGATTAATATAACAAACGTCGTTATCCAGCGCCTGTAGGACCTTTCGGTACAAATAACATTCGAATAGAAACGGATCGACAGTTGGATCGTCTAGATCATCGTTTTGGATATAGGGTAAGTCCAGCGGACGGATCAGCGTCTCATCTATCGTTTTTATTTCCCCATATTGACGAAGTTCTTTCTTTGCCAAAGTGACTTGATTAGCTAGTTCAAAATGAGCTTTGTCGATTTCAAATTCTATTGTCAAAAACAGACGCCTTAAATTACGTCTAATGGTGGCCTTATTTTGACGATAGTATTGCCAGATAAATTGTTTCTTATCCAGTTCAACTTTAGCCATAAAATCAGCGACGGATGCTAAATCAGATTGGGGTAAAATCTTGTAAATCTTCTTGAGCAAGGTATTTGCCAGCATAGTCTCATCATGAGCGCTGTTGGATAAAACATGTAAAACATCCGATACTTTCTTAACCTGTTTACTCAGCCGATTAGCTTCTTTGGCTATTTGCGTATCGCTATAGTGGCTTGCGCTCTGTTCGTACTTTCTAATCCCCCGATAAAAACCGTTAGTCAAATTATCATTGATGTGGCCATAGCGTTGACAAAGAAATGAGACAACATAAATACTGGCCTTAGCCGGTAAAAATTGTTTCAACTGTGAGGTTCGGTAGTTTTGGAACATATCGCTGTAAAAGCGCATATTCCCTTCTGAAATATGCGCCTGTCTTAAAATCATTTTCGCTTGTAAAAATATAGGTTCCAGTTTTTGTTTATCTTGTAACTCTCGACTTATTTCGCCAAAAGTAAAATCTTTTGCCTGGCTGCGCAGAGTTCGAAATTCGTCTGTTGTCTGCTGGGGTGCCAATAAAGCGGTGATGTAGTCCTTAATCTCGCCCTTGAGTTGCTTGTTAAATAGGGTGATTAGCCGCTCTTCCTCTTTGTTCAATGCCTGATTTACAACGTTCTGAATTCTAGAAATGGCTGGCAATGCAATCCATTGCTGATTCAAATAGGTCACACACTCATCAAACACCGTCTTATTATCAGCTCGGATGGCAACCGCTAAATCTGCCTGTTTCAGCAGTTTCTTTTGATCCTGTTCAGAAAATCGTCGAAAACCCGTTAAGGAAAAAACCTTTTGGTAGATGTTGGACTTGGCATCTTTGTTCAGGTTCTTACGAACCAAACGGGCTTTGGGGAAATAGCGGGCATAAATATAGCTGAGGTCATTTTTTACCATTCCCCAGGTGAAAGTTAACGTAATAGGCTTCGCCTTAAAATAACCCAGCAACAAGACAAAATGGGCTTCGTTCTGCACGATTCTAAATTGTTTGAGTTTTGATAATTCGAGATCATTAAGATTAAAGAAGTAATTTTCGGTCATTATCATTAAAACGCGGAGGATCATATAAATCGCGATATTCGGCATTATCATTGGTATCGATACGCGGTGAATGTTTTGGCATATTTGCTGCCCAAATAGCGGAGTCGGTCAAGCAATGTTACCTGAGCAATAAACATATTGATATTTCTGATAATGGCTCGCTTTCAAACAGGCCGAGCCTATCTTGGCTGGTTTTGTGTTGCTGACTGATAATTAGTTTGGTTGGCCGATCCATAACAAGCATGATCGGACATAGAAGTTTGAATCTAATTTACTTGCATACCTGTAAAAAATGTTTATTTTAGGAAAAAATAGGGGAACCATTTTTGAACCTAGTCTACTATATCGGTTTTCAGGGGATAATTTAACGCGTTTCTATTTGCAATTTGAGGTCTCCTAGGTTTATTGCGATAAAATAATACCCGAATCACGTAGCCATTCAGTAATAACATGGAAAATCAAATGCGAACTAACACTTGGGCTTTAACTATTTTAATGACCTTCTTGCTTGTGGCCTGTGATTCTGGGTCTCCACTGCCTGAGAAAAAGGCAGACACTCTAGTACGACCAGCAAAACTGATAGAAATTGGTCAAGCAAACGATAATGATTTCCTGAATTACCCTGCTGTTATTCAATCAGGACAACTTTCGGTTTTGAGTTTTGAAGCTGTCTCTTATACACATCTGACGCTGCCGACGAGCGATCTAGTGT
>OJHJ01000377.1_pt1 | contig 18376 bp, 17 predicted proteins | sample 1595201 | NCBI WGS metagenome assembly OJHJ01 (sample SAMN05416832, study PRJEB24817) | seawater metagenome | isolation source: Sea water | place: Canada:Atlantic | collected 2013-07 | reverse complement strand
GATCTACACTAGATCGCTCGTCGGCAGCGTCAGATGTGTATAAGAGACAGCTGGAGAGCTGCCTGAACGGGGACTGCTCCGTCGTGAGCACCTTCGAGATGCCCTCCGAGGCGTGATCCGACGCCTCTCGGGCCCCGAGCGGATCTGGCTCAACGCCGACCCGGAAGGCGCGCCCTTTGCGTTGAGCATCGTGGTCCCTGGCCAGGGCTCCACACAGGGGCTCCAGGCGGCCTTGAGCGCGGCAGCCAAAGCCAATCCAGGCGCGCGAGCGGTGTTGGGCCACGGCCTCTGGTCCCCGCGCTGGACCGCAGGCCCCCTTCCCGCGCTCCAGACCCTGGCACAAGCTCCTCAACCAGGTCCCTTGGACTGGATGCCACGTGCCCCTTTCCAGCTCGCCGTGGCACCGGGTCCGACCTTGGTCTTCACGGCCCACCATGGCCTCATGGACGGTCGCGGGCTCTGGCACATGGCCCAAGAGGTCTTCCGGTCCTGGCGCGGGGAGCCGCTCTTGGGGGGCCAAGATGACATCGACGACCGCAGCTTGATTCAACAGGGCATGCCTTCTCCCACCCCAGGCCGCTATCCGGCGCCGACGGGCACACATCAGGGAGGGGGGAGGCCGATCTGGGCCCACGTCTATCTTCCCGGCCCCCAGAGCCGCCTTCTGCCCAGACTGGCCCACGCCATCGCTTTGCACGCCCGAGGCCGCCACGGCGCCGAGACTCTGCGCTTCGACGTGCCCGTGGACTTGCGCTCCGGACAGCACAGTACGGCCAACCTGACCGGCATCGCCTCTTTGGAGGTGGCCGCCGAGGCGAGCCTGGACCAGATCCACGCAGAGCTGCAGCGCGTCTTGGAAGGCAAGCAGGCCCACGGCTGGCTCAAGAAGGCCCAAGAGGTGCGCTGGCTGCCCCACTGGGCCATTCCAGGGCTGGTACGAAAGCGCACCCAGGCAGACCTCGCCGAGAGCCGCTTCCCCAACGCCGGCGTGCTCTCCAATCTGGGCCGGGTGGACCTTCAGACCCTGACCGCGCCGGGGTTCACGCCCAGCACCTGCTACTGGATTCCCCCCTGCGGCCCCAACACCACAGCCTTTGTGGGCTTGATGGGAGATGGCCAAGGCCTACACCTCAGCATCGTCATGCCCGAGGGCCTCAGCAACAAAGGCCGCCTGGACGCGCTCATAAGCGACATCCAAGCGGCCCTTGTTTAGCGCTTCTCTCGCCCATCTCCCCAACCGGGGGGCCGAAGGCACTGGGGGGGTGTCCCCCCAACAGAATGAGCATTCATTCCAAGAACACCCACTCCCCTTCAACACGACTCAACAGGGGGGGCCGAAGGCTGGGGGGGAATTTCCCCCCCAAGAATCACAGCGGCCGGAGTCGGATGCTTCGACAAAGCCAAAGGTGGGACCGCAGGTCACGCCGACGCGCCGAGATGCATTCGATAGAGGCGAAGGCCGCTCGTCGGCGCCGGAGGCGCGACAGAACTACAGCGCGAACATCACGTACTTCATCACCTTGATGATGTCGTCGTCGTCGTTGGAGACCAAGCGGAAGCTGGAATACACGACGCGGCCACCGCCACCATTGAAGGAGATCAGAAGCGGGCTGTTGGTCACAGTCTGGACCAGGTCACCCTCGCGGTACTCCACGTTGGCCACCAAGTGGTTGGACACCGTCGCCGAGGTCGCCACAACGGGCGGCCACACGGGCAGGTCGTACACGATTGGCGTGTAGGGAGACTCCATCTCCATGAACTCAGCCAAGGCGTTGTTGTTCACGGCAGCATTGACGCTCTGGGAGGTTCCCTTCTGGGCGGCATCCGGCTTCTCGTCGGCGCCGACAAAGTCCACCTTTCCAGGCCAGATCTGCGAGACCACATCGTAGGCCCAGTCAGAGGCATAGATGTTGCCACCGTTGACCACGAAGTCCTTGATGTTGGCGCGGACTGCGACCACATCGGTGTTCCCGGGGTTCTTCAGATCATAGATCACGCCGTCTTCGACGAAGCCACCGTTGAAGAAGATCAGGTCGTACTCGGCCATGTCCTCGGGGGAAGAGAGGAAGGAGAGCAGCTCGTTCTGATCCCGCCCGTCGATGCTGGCGTAGTCGTTGATGCCCATCTTCTCGAGGACGCGGTCAAAGTCGTCGTAGTTTCCGCTGACGACGATGATGTCCAGAGTGCTGGGGTCCAGACAGGCCGGAGGCTCAATCTCGTTGAGCCGGTCTGCGACCAGATCCAGGCTGTGCTCCTCGATGATGGTGGAGCCCTTCTGCACGTACACGTCCACGGTGTAGTGAGCAGGCACGTCCAGCAGCGTCCAGTAGCCTTCGGCGTCCGTGGTGGTCATGCGTACGTCCATGACCGCGCCATCGTCGTCAAAGAGGTTGGCGTAGACCTGTGCGCCCTCCAGCCAGGTGTAGCCAGTGGGGTCGCAAACACGACCGGTGAGGTCAGCTGCAGTCGGGGTGACCGGGGGTGGATCGTTCAGGGAACGAATCTCTTGGTCCGGAACACACGCCATCGAAGCGATCAGTAGAGCGAACATGGCTTACTCCTCGTACAGGTCAAACTTGAAGAACTCTTCCGGAGCCGCTTCGGGCCACACGGAGGTGTTCTGCAAGGTGTCAACGGCCTCGAAGTAGTAGTGCATGCCACTGCTACCCTGGTCCGCTGCGCTAATTTTGCCCTTGTAAAGTCCCGTTTCGGGGTCAATCAAGGCCATGCTTCCGTTCTCCCACTGCTCAGCGGTCTGGCGGCGGTACTTCACTGCGGCGATGAGCACCGACGTATCGTCGGTGATGTAGGCCTCGATGAAGATGTCCTCGCCAACAAGCTGTGGGCTCGCGACAAGCTCGTGCTCAATCGCAGGTCCGTCCAAGTCCTCGAGGACCGGCTGGGTATCTTGTGTGTCGTCGATGCCACTAGGCAGATCGTCGCTCGTACACGCCAAGAGCATGCTCAGGGCCAGGATCATCAGGAGTCCTCCAAGAAGCGAGAATAGAGCGGAAGTGAAGGGGGTGTCAACGGGCCCAGAGCAACAAGAGCCCGCCCACACTACGCGTGCGGACGGGCTCCTGTGACAGGGAAAGAGAACTACTCGGCTGGCCCAGTCAGAGCGGCGCGGGGCTTACCCGACAACTCCTTCGGCGGGAAGCTGAATACCAAGCTCTTCTTGTCCTTGGAGACGTCGATCTTGACCACGCCACCATCCTTGAGCTTTCCGAAGAGGATCTCGTCAGCGAGAGGCTCCTTGATGTGCTTGTGGATGGTGCGCGCCATGGGGCGAGCGCCCATGGCCTCGTCGTAGCCCTCCTCGCCAAGCCAGCTGCGCGCCGCTGGAGAGAGCTTGAAGCTGACCTCGCGCTCGCCAAGCTGCTCTTCGAGCTCGATCATGAACTTGTCTACGACCCGGAAGATCGCCTTCTGTGGCAAACGATCGAACCAAACCACCGAGTCCAGGCGGTTGCGGAACTCGGGGCTAAAGGCCTTGTTCATGGCCTCCTCTCCCTTGTCCTTGGCGCGACCCGAGACAAAGCCCATCGAGCCCTTGGCCATCTCCTCAGCGCCAGCGTTGGTCGTCATGACCAAGATGACGTTGCGGAAGTCGGTCTTCTTGCCCTGAGCATCGGTCAAGGTGCCGTGGTCCATGATCTGGAGCAGCACGTTGTAGATGCGGGGATGGGCCTTCTCAATCTCGTCGAGAAGCACGATGCAGTGAGGGTGCTTGGTGACCGCGTCGGTGAGCTGTCCGCCCTCGTCGTAGCCGACGTAGCCCGGAGGCGAGCCGATCAGACGGGAGACGGTGTGCGGCTCCATGTACTCCGACATGTCGAAGCGCAGGAACTCCACGCCCATGTTGAAGGCCAGCTGCTTGGCCAGCTCGGTCTTGCCCACACCGGTTGGACCGGCGAAGACGAAGGAGCCGATGGGCTTCTCGGGGTGCCCCAAGCCAGCGCGGGACATCTTCACAGCGGATGCCACAGTCTCGCAGGCGGTGTCCTGACCAAAGATGACCGCCTTGAGGCGCTCGCCCAGGTTCTCGAGCTGCTTCTGCTCATTCATCGAGACGCTCTTGGCCGGGATCTTGGCCATGCGCGCGATGGTTCCTTCGACCACGTCCACATCCACAACTGTGGTGTCGACCTTGAGCTGGATCTCCGCGCCGGCCTCGTCCATGACGTCCACGGCCTTGTCGGGCAGGAAGCGGTCACGGATGTGCTTGTCGGAGAGCTTGGCGGCCGCTTCGAGGGCACCGTCGGTGTAGGTCACGCCGTGGTGCTTCTCGTAGCCAGGCTTGAGCCCCTTGAGGATCTCAATGGTCTCTGAGAGGCTGGGCTCCTCGATGGTCACTGCCTGAAAACGGCGCGCCAAAGCCCGATCGTTCTCGATGCTCTTGCGGTACTCCTTGAAGGTGGTGGAGCCCATGCAGCGCAGCTTGCCCTTGGCCAGGGATGGCTTGAGCATGTTGCTGGCATCCATGTTGCCGCCGGAGGTGGCGCCGGCACCCACGACCGTGTGGATCTCATCGATGAAGAGGATGGCCTTCTCGTCATCCTCCAGCTGGGACATGACGGCCTTGAAGCGCTCCTCAAAGTCACCGCGGAAGCGGGTCCCTGCGAGCAGGGAGCCCATGTCCAGGGAGTAGACCCGGGCATCCTTGAGCAGCTCAGGGACCTCGCCCGAGGCGACGCGCTGAGCGAGGCCTTCGACCAGTGCCGTCTTGCCGACACCGGGCTCGCCGATGAACAGGGGGTTGTTCTTGCGGCGGCGGGCCAAGATGTGGATGGTGCGCTCCAGCTCCTTAGAGCGCCCGATCAGAGGATCCAGACGACCCTCCTTGGCCTCGGCAACAAGCTCGGTACACCAAGCTTCCAGAGGGTTCTCAGTGGAGCCCTCCTCGCCCTCCTCAGACTTGCCGCTTCCACCTGTGGTCGCGTTCTTGGAACGCGAGACGCTGGCGCTGCCATCCTTGCGGATGCCGTGGCTGATGTAGTTGAGGATGTCCAGGCGTGTGATGCCTGCCTCGCCCAAGAGGTAGACGGCGTGGCTGTCGTCCTCGCGCAGCATGCTGGCCAGGATGTTGCCTGCGTCCATCTCCTTCTGCCCGCTGGACTGGACCTGATAGGCCGCCCGTTGGAAGGAGCGCTGGAAGGCCAAGGTCTGCTCTGGCATCTCCTCGGCGTCTTCGGGGAGGGTCTCCATCGAGTTCTCGAAGTACTCCTCCAGGTCGCGCAAGATGCTCTTGCGGTTCCCACCACAGGCCTGGATTATCTCCCGGCCTCGGTTGTCGTGTAGCAGCGCAAAGAGCACATGCTCAAGGGTCAGGAACTCGTGCTTCCGCCGGCGGGCTTCGTTGACCGCCAGGTTCAGGGTCACTTGCAGTTCACGAGAGATCACTCAGGCCTCCTCATAGGTGCACTGCAGGGGAAAGTTGTTTTCCTCAGCCAGCTTCAAGGTCTTCTCCGCCTTGGTCTCAGCAATTTCCTTGCTGTAGATCCCGGCCACGCCAATCCCATTTTGGTGAATGTGGAGCATGATCTGCGTCGCCTCCGCCTCAGTGCGGCGGAAGGTGTTTCGCAGAATGAACACCACGAACTCCATGGTCGTGTAGTGGTCGTTGTGAAGAAGGACCTTGTACATCTTGGGCTTCTTGACCTTGGGCCGCTCTTTGACCTGGGTCCCTCCCTTGCGAGAGGGGTCCTTCGGTTCTTCAGTGCTGGCGTAGGGGATTGAAGTCAAAATGTGCTGGTTCCGTGCAGCGGTCATAGGAAGCTACTCACACTCGAGAAGGCGTCTACTGCTATGCGACGACAAGAGAAGGCAAATCGCATTGGTCGCATGCTGGATGACCTGTATCCCGAGTTGCCCATACCGCTCGACCACCGCAACTCCTTTGAGCTTCTGGTCGCGGTTTTGCTCTCGGCCCAGACCACCGACAAAAAGGTGAATGAGGTCACTCCAGCCCTCTTCGCGGCCGCGCCTGGGCCCGCAGAAATGGCCGCCTTGGGACCGGATCGCATCCTCCCATTGATCCGTCAGCTGGGTCTGGCTCCCACCAAAGCAAGGAACTTGGCAAAGCTCGGCGCATTGGTGATGGAACGCCACGGCGGAGAGATTCCCGAGACCCTTGAAGAGCTGGAGAATTTGCCAGGCGTGGGTCACAAAACAGCCCAGGTCGTGGTCGCTCAAGCCTTCGGGATCCCGGCCTTCCCCGTGGACACGCACATCCACCGACTGGCCGCCCGTTGGGGGCTGAGCTCCGCCAAGAACATCCCCACGACCGAGCGAGACCTCAAGGCGGTGTTCCCCCGAGAGACTTGGAACGACCGTCACTTGCAGATCATCTGGTTCGGTCGCCAGTACTGCCCAGCGCTCTACCACGACCTGAGCACGTGCCCGATCTGCTCCTGGAGCGCCACCAAGAAGCGGATGCGGGAAGAGGACGCCCGAAACGCGTCTCTGAAGAACCGGAAGGGTAAGAAAGCGCGGTAACTTTCCGGCCAGAGTGAGCCGAGAGGAACTCCAACGCATGGAGTTTTCGTGACCTCGATTCTGCCTCTGATGGCCCTCTCATCCTTGTTTCTGGCGTGTGGGAGCAACACCCTCATCGCGGAGATCTCCCCCCAGGCGCCCAGCACCCAAGACGACCTGGCCTTGTCCGTAGACGACAGCGCCATCGAGGTCAGCTCGGTGACGTGGACGGTGAACGGGAAGGCCCAACCCGGACTGGACGACTCCCAGGTCGTGCCCGCGACCCTCACCGAGAAGGGAGAGGTCTGGGAGGCCAGCGTCAGCGCCGGCCGGGCCAGCTTCTCCGTCAGCACCACGATCGTCAACACGGCCCCGAGCGCCGAGTCCGCCTCCATCACACCGGAGAGCCCTGGCGCTGGCGACCCCCTGAGCTGCGAGGCCGCGGGCTTCAGCGATTTGGACAACGATCCCGCCGGCTGGCAGTACAGCTGGGCGGTGAACGACCAAGTCGTAGGCGAGCAGGCCACCCTGCAGGGTGGCCTATCGATGGGTGACCAAGTCATCTGCACCGCGTGGCCGGTAGATGCGGACGCCAGCGGGCCAGGTGTGAGCGCCGAGGTGGTCATCGGCAACACGCCTCCAAGCATCCTTCGCGCAGACATCCTGCCGATCGCCCCCAGCACCCAGAGCGAGCTGAGCTACCAGGTGGAGGCCGAAGACATCGACGGCGATGAGGTCTCCTTCACCGTGGACTGGCGGGTCAATGGCGAGACCGTACACACCGGCCCCACCCTGGACGCCGCCTTCTTTAGGCGCGAGGACGAGGTCAGCCTGACCCTGAGTCCCTCGGACGGAAGCGCCAGCGGCGCCGCAGTGCAAACGCGCACCCAGATCGAGAACGCCTCGCCAACCTTGGTATCCGTCGGCTTTGAGCCCCGGGACCCGGACAGCACAGACCGAATCCGTGCGGTGGTGGCCGCGGTCGATCCCGACGGCGACACCTTGCTGGCGGAGTACGCTTGGTGGCTCAACGGAGAGCAGATCTCGGAGGGCCCCACCCTCCCTGCCGGCCTGACCGTTCGTGGAGACGAAGTACAGCTCCAGGTAGAGATCAGCGACGGAGAGTTCACGGAGTTCGGGCAGCTCACAGCCTCGATCACAAACGCAGCCCCCTCCGAGCCCACGCTGCTCATCACACCGGAAGGTGGAGCGGTGTCAGAGGTAGACGACCTGGTGTGCGAGATGCCGGGGCCAAGCGTTGATCCCGACGGCGACACGCTCAGCTATTCCATCCTTTGGACCCGCGACGGCCTGCCCTACCTGGGTCCCCAGGCCGACAGCATTCTGGCAGGAGACACCGTGCCCGCGGCCCTGCTCCGTGCAGGTGAGGATTGGGCCTGCATGGTCACCGCCTACGACGGAGAGTTCTCCGCGGTCTCGACCGTATCCAGCACGATTCTGACCTGCTCCTCGACGGTAGAGAGCTTCGTCGCCACCACCAGCGCCAGCGTGGACCCCTCAGACAGCAGCGCAGTCGAAGAAGACGGCATCAGCGCAACAGAGCACAACGAGGCCTGGCTGCTCTTCGACCTCAGCGGCCTGCCAGAACGCAGCTTTGTGACCCAGGCCAACCTGAGCCTGCACACACAGAGCTCAGGCGTTCAAGGGTCCCCCAGCCTGCACGTCATGGCCTCGCCAGCCAGCAGCTGGAGCTCAAGCACCCCCTCGGTGGGCGTCAGCACGGCCGTCAGCGAGAGCAGCGGCGGGCTGAGCAGCGAGAGCTGGAAGGACTTCGAGATCGACGTGGAGACCTGGAGGTGGGAGCAGGCCTTGAACACGGAGACCAGCAGCTTGGGCATCAGCAGCGGTGGTCAGCGAGAGGCTTGGGCCAAGTTCTATGACGAGAGCGAGAGCGGAAAGGAGCCCACGCTGACGCTGACACTGACCACCTGCGAATAGCTCGAACAGGGAACCAAAGCGGCAGGGTGGGGTCACAGACTCCATGCTGCCGCTCTTGCTCTGTACACATTCCAGCTTGGCCTCGTGGCTCTCAACTGAAGGGATGCCCCCCCGCACCCAGAATGCCTCCCAGAACGCGCAACCGATGGTCCGGCTCAGCAATGCTCGAGACGCCCAACACGTGTGGCTGAGCGACGCGCGCGGTGAGGTCCTCGCCACCGAACGCGCAGAAGGCCCAGGCTGGATCCAGCTACGCCCAGAAGAGCACCTTGATCCCGGGGACTATGTCCTCCACACCAAGAACGGGCGGTCCTCCCTTCACGTAGAGCCTGGAGTCGATGACACGGCCCCAAACGGCAGCGCCACCTTCACGTACTCGGCGTGGCAGCAGGGCTCAGCTTCCTTCCACTTCGCAGTCTCCGGCCCAGCACCCCAGGACCAAAACGCCGTGTCACTGCAGCTGCAAGTTTGGTCACTGGACGACCCGACACCCTCCGTCGATCGCGTGGACGCGACAAGCCCAGAGCCCTGGCTCTCCCAGGGCTTTGACGGCCAGATAGACCACTCCCTGTTCCGAGCACGTTGGATCGATGTCGCAGGCAACAAGACCGCTTGGAGCCGACCGACCGTGGTCAGGGAGTACGTTTACGACAAGCAAGCCGAAACCGAGCGCCAACTGAAGGTCGTGGGCATAGGTCTTGTCCCACTCCTGCTCGGCCTTCTCAGCGCCGCGCTCCTGTACCGTGAGCAAAAGCGCAAGCATCGCAGCCCCGTTGGCCTACGTCGTCCCATCTCCCCCGGACCCCGATGATCCTGCTCCTTGCTGGTCTAAGCGCCGCCCAGGCCACTGTCTGTTTGGTCTTCGAAGACTCCTACCATCCCCAGATTTTCCCAAGCACCCAAGAGGCACTCCCGCCCAACGTGCAGCCTCTGGTCCGCGGCTACGGAGAGGAGGAGATCCTGCTGCTGGACGAGGCCGGAACCCAGCTCCCCATCACGGTCTCCCCGGGTCCCTCCTTCGACGGGCGCTCCCAACGCGAGGTCACCCCACTCCAGCCTCTGGCACCCGGCACCTACACTCTGCGTTCCGGAGAGTCTTGGTCCATCCTGAACATCGAAGGCCCCGAGGACCACGCCGCGCCCCTGGGAGGCCGGCTGCTCTCCTGGACATGGAACGGGCCCATGCTCAGCCAAGGGCTGATGTACTTCGGGCACGAACGCAACTTGATGCTGGAGCTTGAAGAGGTGGTCGACACCATCCCAGCGCTCGTTGAGGTGCGCTGGAGCCGCAGCCCCTTCGGTCCTTGGACAACCCACAGCTTCTGGCCCAACGAGGTCACCTTCATCGGACACGACCTCTGTCCCCCCGACAGCGCCATCGCGCCGGTCCCTGGAACCCCGATGTACCTACAGACCCGGAGCCGGGACGCCGCTGGCCAAGTGAGCACATGGAGCTCACCGGAGCGCATCGTGCCCGGTCGAGAGCCCGCCTCCCCCATCGAGCCGACCCCAGCCCTGGGCTTGGGCTTCTTGGTGGCCCTGATCGCCATCGGCGCTCTGGCCCTGACTATTCGCCAAGCCAGGCAGAGCACCGACCGACGAATGGAGTAGGGTCCTTCTCCAAACCGGGAAACGACGTGGACCAAATCTTCGGACTCATCAAGATCGCAGTCGTCTTTGCGCTCCTCTTCGGCGTGCCCATCGGCGGCGTGGTGGCCTTTGTCTTTATGCGGGCCAAGAAGCGAAAGGAGGAGCGCGCAGCTCCCTGGGGCGCCCTGGCCGAGAAGTGGTCCGGGAGCTTCGACGGCGACCGCGTGGTCTGCGAGCGCGCGGGCCACAAGCTGGTGCTGGACGTGCAGATGGTCTCGGTGATGCAGGCCTCCTCCAGCCCCTACTGGAGCGATGGCGGGACCTTCACCCGGGCGCAGCTCTCGGCACCCAGAGCTGTGGCAAAGGTGGCCAAGCCAACGCGGGTGTCCTTCGGCCAAGTCGCCGATCTGGTGCCGGCAGCCAAGCAGCTTCCAGGGGACGCTGTGATCGTTCTGGAGCCCAATGGAGCGGCCGTTGTTCTGGACGGCAGCGTGACGGACCACGCCCAGCTGGAGCTGGCCTTCTCTGTACTCTTTGGCCTCTTCGAGGTCTCTGAGAGCGCGCCCTTCAGCGTCGCCCCACCCGCCTAGAAGCGGTGGCCGGTGCGCGGCGGAGCACGGTCTGCCAGGCCTCGTAGACGCCACCGAGCGCCCAGAGGTAGGACTCGAGCTCTTGCACGGTCGCGCGCACGGTTCCCTGGTCCACGGCGTGCGCCTTCGTCAACGCCAACCCGATCTCGTGGGGGGCTTCCAGACCGCAGCGCACCTCACAGTGCCAGTCATCGTCCAACAAGAGCAGCAAGGCGTCTCGGCCATCGACGCTGTCAAAGGCCACCCAGTGGGTGACCGGGCGCGGCGTCTCCAAGACATCGCCCTTTCGGCGCAGAGCCTGTACCATCCGGCGGTCCACGATGGCCTGCATCTGTTCACGCTCCGGCCAGAGGAAGCGGCGGTAGTGCTCCCACTTCCGATCGGGCATCGGGAGCATCGCGCCGCGGTAGCCGCCTTCATCCAAGGCTGCTTGAATCTGACGCTGTACGCCGCGTTGGTCTGCCACGTAGAAACAGAACTCTCTAGAGCCCCCATGGGTCACGCGCCCCACGTAGCGGCCCTCACTTCGGGACATGCGCTCCACAAGAAGCTCTTCTAGCTTTTGCAGTCGGGCGCTCTCTTCCGGCCGGTTCAAGCCATCGGGGCGGGGGCGGCGCAGAGCGACCCGAACCGTGATCAAGACGGGCCGGCGGTCATCTGGGGCCAGATCCATGGCGCCCAGGTCCACCAAAAAGGCGGCGGGCTGACCCTGCATCGAACACCGGTAGTGCTCCCATCTCTCAGGCATGACGCTCCAAGGCCCTGCTCGCGTTGACGGGCCCACCCCCTCTTCGTACTCTGTGCCCTATGACTGGACCTTTTCTGCTGGCCTTGGCCTTCACTGCCGCCGCCAACGCCCAAGAATGCGCCGGCCCCATCGCGCCACAAGCACTGGCAGATGCGGCGATCCAGGGAGAGCAAGCCTTCTCGGATCTTAATCTGGAAGACTTGACCGCCGCGGCCACAAAAGCCGAGGCGGAGCTGCCCTGCGTCCAGGAGCCGCTCTCTCTGGAGACCGCTGCCGCCTACCACCGTTTGATGGGCCTGAGCGCCTTCGCAAACGGCGAGCGGGAGCGGGTGATCTACGAGTTCAGCGCCGCCCGGGTCTCCCAGCCCGGCTACTCCATGCCGGAGACCTTGGCCCCCGAAGGTCACCCCCTTCAGGCCGCCTATGCCGAGGCCTTGCAGCTGGACGGAGGCCAAGCCGAGACCCCGATCCCTCCCACCGGTGGCTACGTCGTCGTGGCGGGTGTCCGGGATGGCCAACGCAAAGTGGCCCGGCCCACAATCGTGCAGGTCTACCAGGCCGACGGCCTCTGGGTGGAGACCCAATATTTGGCTCCAGGCCAAGCCATGCCCGTCTGGGGCCCCCCGCCCCAGACCACACCGGAGCCCCAGGCCCAGAATCGCTGGAGAAAGCGCGCCATCGTCGCAGGTGTGGGCGCAGCGGCGGCCGGAAGCCTCTACGGCGTCGCTGCCGTGAGCGCCCGCAGTTTTGAGAGCGCGGAGAACCAGAGCGAGATGCAGGGTGCCTACACCACCAACCGTGCAAGCGTCGCCGGTGCGGGCGTTGGCGCGCTCGTCGCCGTGGGCTTTGGGGTGTGGGCTGTGAAGACCTACCGCGCGGAGCAGCGTGACGACTGAATCGCCGACCCCGGTCTCCCTGGCCGATGGACGCTACCGCGTGGTCGCCACGCTCGGTGCGGGTGGCATGGCCAAGGTCTACCAGGCCTGGGACGAGCGCCTACAGGTCGGCCGCGCAGTCAAGATCCTCAACGCAAGCCTGACCCGCTCCAAGGTGATCCAGGAGCGCTTCTTGACCGAGGCGCGCACCATGGCGCGGCTTCACCATCCCAACATTGTGGGCATCCACGACATCGTGGACTCGGCCGAGGCCCCCTACATTGTCATGGAGCTGGTCGAAGGCGGCTCGCTGAGCGACTGGTGCAAGCGTCACGGTCCAATGCCCCCTCGAATGGCCTGCCGCGCGACGCTGGCGACCCTGGCCGCTCTGGATGTGGCCCACGACTCCGGGGTCATCCATCGGGACATCAAACCCCACAACATCCTGGTGACCCGCAGCGGCGTGGCCAAGGTCACGGACTTTGGCATTGCCCAGATCCAGGACGACAGCTCGCCCAGCCTGACCAAGACCGGGTCCACCATGGGCACCATGGGGTACATGGCCCCTGAGCAGCGCATCAACGCCCGCGAGGTCGATCCCCGGGCGGACATCTACGCGACCGGCGCGACCCTCTGGTCTCTGCTACGAAACGCACAGCCGCTGGACCTCTTCCTGATGCCCATGGGCAAGGCCGAGCACATGCGGGAGGAGATCCCGCCGGCCCTGGCCGACATCATCGCAAAGGCCTGCTGCTACGACATCGAGGACCGCTACGACTCGGCTCTGGACATGACCGAGGCCCTGGAGGCGGTCATGGCAGAGCTGGGCGAGGACCCCGAGACCCCTCCACTGATCAGCGGCGTGCCGAGCGGCATGGAGCGCGCCTTGACTCCGCCGCCTGTCTTGGCGAACGAGACGATGATCCCGGACCGGCCGGCGAACCCGACCATGGTGTTGGAGGATGCAGGGGTCGCCGAGGAGTCCCCGGAGCCGGAGCCCCTCCCACCGGCCCAGGCGCCTGCCCTTCCAGCACAGCAAGAGGACTTCTACGAGGACGAGGACATGCCCGTCGTGGCCTCGCCGATGCCGAAGATCCTTGGTGTGTTGACCGTGTTGCTCCTGCTGGGAGCCGGAGTCTGGTGGTGGAAGCAGCAGGATCCGCCTCCAAGCGAAGACCCCATCGTCACCGGTCAAGAAGACCCACCAGAGGTGCTGACACCGCTGGAGCCGGAGCTGCCCCCGGACACGCCTCCCGAAATCGAGCCGCTGGAGATCGAGCCGGCGGACACCAAGCCCGTTGAGATCAAGCCCGTCGACACCAAGCCGGTCGAGATCAAGCCCGTCGACACCAAGCCCGTCGACACCAAGCCCGTCGACACCAAGCCCGTCGACACCGAGCCCGTCGACACCAAGCCCGTCGACACCAAGCCCGAGGAGCCCGTGGCCACGACGGGCACCATTCGGGTCAGCGGAGATGCCCTGCGGGTGGTCTTTGTGGACAACAGCGGTGCCACCCACACCGCAGGCATCGTCCCCGCAGGCAGCTACACGGTCAAGGCGGCCTTCTCCGACGGCCTGCCGGTCACCGCAGGCAAAGTGACCGTGCCAGCCGGCGGAAACGTGAGCATCAGCTGCAGCGAGGCCTTCGCGGTCTGCAAGTAGTCCTCTGGCCTACTCGCTCAGCAAGCCACGGTCGCTCAGTAGGCCGCGCTCACCCAACACACTGCGAGCCTGAGCCACACCGACGACGCGCTCCGCCTGCCAGCCCCGACTGCGTGCTGCCTCCACGTTGACCAGGTTGTCATCGAGCAGCAACAGAGACGCGCCACGCAGTCCTGAACGCCCTTCGAGGGCTGCGTAGATGGCCGGATCCGGCTTGGCCACGCCCACCTGAAAGCTGAGCACAGCTTGAGAGAACCACTGTCCAACACCGAGCTTGTCCAGTCGACCCCAGTGCAAGGGGTTGTTGTTGCTCAGGCAGAGCGCTTGCAGGTGCGGGTGCAGCCCAGCAACCAGCTTCGGCGCCGCCTCTCCCGGGGTCAGAACCCAGTCTTGGAGCCTCTGGGCCAGAGCGTCAGCGTCCAGGCCAGGCCCAAAGCTTGAGAGCACCGCCTCGGCGAAGGCCTCAAAGTCACAGGTCCCGGTCTCCCACGCACGGGCCACCGGGTGCTCCAGCAGCCAGCGGTGCCAGGTCGCCCGGTCCACGTCCAATCCCAAGCGCGCGTGATCCAGCTGGATCAGCACCCCGCCCAGGTCAAAGACGACGCCTCGAATCGAGGTGTTCGCCGGAGACTCCGCCATCACTTGTCGCGGAACATCACCGTCCAGGTGCCGGTGACCGCCACGCTGTCGTCCTGCTTGAGGATGTCGCTGCGGAAGTTCACCACGCCCTTGCCACCCTTGGAGCTGGCTTTGACGCTCTCCACGGTCAAGGAGATTCGGATGGTGTCGCCAAAGAAGACAGGAGCCTTGTAGGCGAAGGTCTGAGCCATCAAGCCGATGGTGGTGCCCTCGAAGATGCCCAGGGTCTGGGCCAAGCCCGTGCTGATGGACGCGCTGAGCATGCCGTGGGCGATGCGCTGCTTGAAGGGGGTGGTCTCGGCGAAGCTCTGGTCGATGTGCAGGGGGTTGTAGTCCCCGCTGATGCCAGCAAAGTTGACCACGTCCGCTTCGGTGACGGTGCGACCGCCGCTCACGAAGGCCTGACCAACCTCAAACTCAGAAAAGTAGGTACCACGGGCCATGTCGGCCTCCTGTCTGCATGTTTCTAAAGGGGGTCTTCAGACCGATTCGCCCAGAGCCAACAAGAAAGCCACGCCGTATCCGGTGCCCCGCTTGTCGCCGCCCCAGGACGGTCCCGCCATGTCCACGTGCAGCCATGGCGGCGCATCCTTGGGCAGGTGGCTCTCCACGAACAGCCCGGCGCAGCTGGCCTGGGCGTTCATGCGGTCTTTCACCGAGTTCTTCATGTCCGCCACGGAGCTCTTGAACTCCTTGCGCATCAGCTCGGGTGCGTAGAGGAAGGGAAAGACGGGCTCCCCGACAGACTTGCCCGCACGCCGTGCGCGCAGCTCCAGGTCCTCATCGTTGGTGTAGATACCCGCGAAGACCTTGCCCGAGGTCATCAGGGCCGCGCCGGTCAACGTCGCCACATCCACGACCATGTCGGGCTTGTGGTTGCGGCAGACCCAGCTCACACCGTCGCCCAGGACCAGGCGGCCTTCGGCGTCGGTGTTGTTCACCTCGACGCTGCGGCCGGAGTGCATGGCCAGGATGTCATCGGGACGGACTGCATCAGGACCCACAGCGTTCTCGGCCAAACAGAGGACCGCGACCAGCTTCTGTCCAAAGCCCGTGCTCACTGCAGCCTCAAAGCCGGCCAAGACAGCGGCTGCGCCGCCCATGTCGCCCTTCATACCCGGCATGCCGGCCTTGCTCTTGATGCTCAGGCCGCCGGTGTCGTACACCACGCCCTTGCCTACCCAGGCCACGCACTTCTCGGCGTTCTCCGGGCTGTGAATCAGCGCGACCAGCGCGGGTGCGTGGCTGGCGGCCTTGCCCACACCCCAGATGCCGCCCAGTCCGTTCTCCTTGAGGGCCTGCTCACCCTGGAGCACCAAGATGCGGGCCCCGGTGCGCTCTGCGACTTCTTTGGCCTCGGCCACGAAAGCGGTGGTGTTCAGCTCCGAGCAGGGCGCATCCACCAAGCGCGCGGCGAACTGAACGCCGTCCATGGTGGCTTGGGCCCTGGGCTCAAAGACGACCCCGTCTGGCGCGATGGCCTGGACGGAGATGACCTGCTCCCGGCGTGTGCCCGACTTGCGGGAGTACAAGGGGAAGGCCTTGGCCGAGGCCGCGCAAGCTGCCAGAGCGTGGGCGGGCTCATCGACGGCCAAGATCAAGTTGCTGGGCTTCTTTCCGCCAGCTGCCCGCGCCAGACCCGGAATGGCCCAAGCACGCGAAGGACTGTTGGAGCGGCTGCAAGACTCGGGAAGCACGCCCGCGACGACCTTGAGTTCCCCCACCCAGGTGCTCGCTGCAGCGCCAGAGTCCCCCCCGTCCAAGCGGCTGAGCATCGCCTTCCAGGTGCCCTTGGGCATAGGCAGCAAGGTCAAGATGTCCGGGGACAGCAGGCGCTCTTTGCGGCCGATGACCACCAGAGTGCCAGGGTCACTGGGCAAAGAGTCGGAGCGATAGGTCAGACGAGACGTGGTAGGCATGGCCTTTCCTAGCATGTCCGCATCCCCCGCGCAGCCCCCTGTGACCCGAAGCGTCGCCCTCCTTGAAGGGAGCGTCGTGCTGCTTGCTGTCGTGCTGCGCATCTGGGCTTGGGTCAGCATCGATTCGACCTGGGATGCCACCCATCCCCGGGTCGACGCCCTGACCTACTGGCAGCAAGCGTTGCAGGTCCTGGCTGACGAGAGCCCCTTCGCCCAGGGCTACTACCAGCCCCCCGGCTACCCCTGGCTACTCTCGTGGCAACAGGCGCTGACCGAGACACCCGACCCGCGCATTTCCCGGGCATTCAACCTATTCTTTGGCGTGCTCTCGGTTCTCGGCATTGGCCGCATTGGACGTCTCTCCAGCGGCTGGAAGTACGGCGGCGCATTGGCCATGGGGCTCTTTGTCCTGGCGGCCGCTCCTCTGCGCTTTGAGCTGGACTTGCTCACCCCTGCGACCAGCATCTTGTTGTTGGTCGCCAGCCTGAACCTGCTCCTGCCCAAGCCCCGGCCTCTGGAGTCAGGCATCGCCGGCCTGCTGGCAGGGGCTGGCGTGCTCATCCATCCCACCACCCTGCCCGCTGGGCTGCTCATCGGGGCCTGGCTGCTCTACAAGCACCGCGCCAGTGGCGCAGCTTGGACCCTGGCGCTGCTGCTTCCCATCGCGCCCCTCGCAGTTGAGAACCGCCAAGAGCACAGCTCCAAGGCCTTGATCTCCGACAACGGTGGCTTGAACCTCTACTTGTTCAACAGCCCAAACTGGAAAGAGACCGCCTTCCTGCGCCCCGGCCTGCCCTTCCGCGCACTGGTCCTGGAAGCGGAGCCCGACAAGCGCGGCCTACCCGAGCGCAACGCCTACTGGAAGCAGCGCACGATGGAGGAGCTGGAGCTTGGCCCCTGGCTGCTCTCGGTGGGCGAGAAGGCCTGGTGGTCCATCCACAACCGCGAGATCCCCCGGAACGAGGACTGGCGATGCCGCACCGAGAGCGGCTCTCTGTCGTGGACCCGGGCTCTGCCTGTGCGGGCAGGCTGGCTCTTCCCCTTCGCCATCTTGGGGATCGTGGTCTTGCTGCGAAAGCGCGAGGGGACTCTGCCGCTGGCCGCCCTGGGCTTGTGGTTGCCCCTGCTGATCTTTCTGCCGGCCGAGCGCTACCGTCTGCCGCTCTTTCCGCTGCTGTGCGTGCTGTCCTCGATTGGCGCCAAGGAGCTCATTGATGGGGTGCGCGCAAGCAAGATGGACAAGCGCTGGGGTCTCTTGCTCCTTCCTCTGATCCTCTCCTTCTGGCCCATCGACCACGTCACCGCCAAGCAGCCGGGTTGGTGTGCACACCGGTCGGGAAACCTGGCCTTTGAGCAGGGAAATTTGGAAGAGGCAGCAGAGCAGTACACCTTGGCCACGCAGTCTGAGCCGAACAATCCCGGACACTGGTACTGGCTGGCCCAGACCCACCTGCGGCAGAAAGAAACGGCCCAGGCCATCGCGGCCTTGGAGCGCACTGCGGAGCTCTTTCCAGCGCACTACGAGACCCGCAAACAGCTCCAGAAGGAGCACGGGCGTTTGGGCCAGTACAGCCAAGCTGCGGACCATGCCGGCGCGGGCTGTGCGCTACCGGGTGCCGCCGAGATCATCTGCGCCAGGCACATTCAGCTTTTGGTCAAGGCCGGCCGACGGGAGGAGGCTCGGGAGGCGCTCAAGGCCAGGCCGGAGTTGGCCGGGCACGAGCGGGTGAAGGGCTTGGGGCTCTGAGGGGCTCTGGGGAGAGAGCATGAAATGCCTTTGAAAGACCGATTCCCTCCAACAAGCCGCATGCCACGGGCTAAACTGCCCATCCAAGTTTCACGCGCGCGAGGCCAATATGGATGTCCAACAACCTGTCTCTTATACACATCTGACGCTGCCGACGAGCGATCTAGTG
>OJHJ01000374.1_pt1 | contig 18546 bp, 13 predicted proteins | sample 1595201 | NCBI WGS metagenome assembly OJHJ01 (sample SAMN05416832, study PRJEB24817) | seawater metagenome | isolation source: Sea water | place: Canada:Atlantic | collected 2013-07 | reverse complement strand
ACGAGATAGCGTAGCGTCTCGTGGGCTCGGAGATGTGTATAAGAGACAGAGGCGGAGGGTAGCCGATCTCACTTCACGGTGAGAACGTCGGCCAGTGCCTTTCGCTGAATATCAGGCACCTTGACCCCTGGCGCGGGGTGACCGACGGCCAAGAGCAGGTAGGCGCGCTCGCCGCTTGGGCGCTCCAGGATGTCCTTGAGGAACTTCATTGGAGAGGGAGTGTGGGTCACGCAGACCAGGCCGGCCCGGTGCAAGGCAGCGATCAGCATTCCAGTGGCCAGGCCCACGGACTCTGTGACGTAGTAGTTCTTGCCCTCCGCTCCGCTGTTCTGAGCAAAGATCGCGATCAGCCAGGGCGCGACCTCCAGGTAGGGCTTGTCCGCGTCGGTGCCAAAAGGCTCCAGGGCCTCCTTCCAGGCATCCGGGAAGCGCGTCTCGTAGTTCCGGCGCTCCTCCGCTTCGGCCGCGTGGCGGATCTCGGTCTTGGTGTGTGGATCCTGCACCGCGACGAAGTGCCAGGGCTGGCGGTGGGCGCCGGAGGGGGCGGTGCTGCCGGCGGCCACACAGGCCTCGATGACGGACTGAGGCACAGGGTCCGGTGAGAAGCGACGCACCGTGCGCCGGCCGTCCAACTCTCTGTGGAAGGATTGGGCCCGCTCCTCCATCGTGGCGTTGTCCAGACGGGTGTGCGGGTAGAGAATCCAATCGTCCTGCTCAGCCATGGTGCCTCCGGGTGCCCTTGGCCGTTAGCCTTCCACATCGGAGCCTGCATGTCCCTGACCGTCGAGCGCCTGTCTCTGAGCACCGGTGGCGCCACCCGCATCCTTCTGAACCGCCCGGACAAGGCCAACGCCTACACCCGGGAGATGCTCGATGTCTTGAGCGAGGCCATTGAGTCCTGTCTGGATCCCGTCCTGATCCTTGGGGCGGCAGGGCAAGGGGCCTTCTGTGCTGGGGCCGACCTGAACGCCATGAAGCACGCCAAGGCAGAAGATGCATTGGACCTTCGCTCCCAGCAGGTCTTTGAGCAGCTGGCCTCTTTCCCTGGGGTGAGCATCGCTGCCATTGCTGGGGCCGCCGTCGCCGGTGGCTTGGAGCTCACCCTGGCCTGTGACCTGCGTGTGGCCGGCCCCTTGGCCATCTTCCGCCTGCCCGAGACGGGCCTGGGCCTGATCCCCGCTGCCGGAGGCTGCAGTCGCCTGCCCGGCATCATTGGTCTTGGCCGCGCCAAAGAGATGGTGCTGCTCGGAACGACCTTGAGCGCCGCAAACGCCCTGGACTGGGGGTTGGTGAACGCCGTGCACGCCGACCCGATGGCCTTGGCCTTGCAGTGGGCAGAGAAGCTGGGGGAGCGGGATCCCCTCGCGCTGCGCCTGGCCAAGTCAGTCTTGGACCCTCAGCTCACGGAGTCCTTGAACAAGGAGCGCTTGAGCGAGGCCATCTTGTACGGCCGCAAGGAGTCCCAGTGAGAGGCGCTGTCGCAGGCGGAAACGCCCAGACTGTTGCGGCCGGCATGGCGGCTCTGGCCCAGGGCGGGAACGCCGTAGACGCCGTGGTCGCCGCCACCTTGATGGCCTGCATCACCGAGCCGCTGCTCACCGGACTGGGCGGTGGCGGCTTGGCGATGGTGCACATGGCTGGTGAGACCGAGGTGCTGGACTTCTTCGGCACCATGCCGGGCCTGTGCGGCAAGAAGCATGGGCCCATGGCGGGCATCGACGTGGACTTTGGGCCGGTGCGCCAGCGCTTCTTGGCCGGTCCGGCCAGCGCCTGTGTTCCAGGCATGCCCCAGGGGCTCTGGGTGCTGCACCAGCGCCACGGGGTTCTGCCCATGGCACAGCTGGCCCAAGACGCGGTGCGGGCCTGCAGCGAGGGGGTGCCGGTCACCCGGGCCACTGAGCTCAGTGCCGGGCTGCTCTGGGAGATCCTCCAGATGACGCCCTTGAGCGAGTCGCTCTTTGGGCGCGACGATGGCCATGGTGGGCGGCGGCCGGTGCGCGAGGGCGACACCTTCTACAACCCTGCGCTGGGACCCACCCTGGCGCGGCTTGCGGAGGAAGGCCCCGCCTTCTTGGCCACCGGAGATGGCGCCGAGGCCATGGTGCGCACTCTGGGGCCGGATTCAGCCTTGGGGATGGCCGATCTGGCCGCCTACCGCGCGCTCTGGACCGAGCCGCTCAGCGCCAACTACCGCGGCGTGCAGGTGCACATGCCGGGCGCCCCAAGCCAGGGGGGCTACCAAGTGCAGCACGCCCTGCGCGCCTTGGGCCGTGCAGAGCGGGTCGCGTTCTCGGCGCAGGAGATCCTGGACGTGGCCCGCGCCATGGACGCCGCCGAGCGCGCCATGCCCACCGAGCGGGTGGCCCTCTTTGGTCACGGCTTCGGCGCCAAGTACATGGGCAGTGGCTACACCACCCACACCAGCGTGGTCGATCACGAGGGCAACGCGGTCTCCATCACCAGCTCCCTGGGGGAGACCAGCGGCTGGGTGGTGCCTGAGACGGGGGTGGTCACCAACAACTTTCTGGGGGAGGCGGACGTGAACCCGCCCGGGCACCCCCGCCCGCCTGGGGAGCGTCTGTTGACCATGTGTACGCCGGCTCTGATGAAGCGCGGCGAGGAGATCATCGCCATGGGCGCCGGCGGCAGCAGCCGAATCCGCAGCGCCGTGCTGCACGGCGTGCTCTACGCCGTCGATCACCACGCGCCACCTTCGGCCGTCTCGGCTTGGCCTCGCTTGCACATGGAGGGTGGACAGCTGCGCTTGGAGACCTTTGAGCGGGACCCGAAGATCCTGGAGGCCGTAGGCCGAGAGTGGGGCGCGTTCATCTCCTTCCCGGAGTACTCGATGTACTTCGGAGGCTTGCACGTGGCCGGCAAGTGGGCCGGCGGCTTGAGCGCAGGTGGGGACCCCAGGCGCTCGGGCAGCGCAGCGTCCTCCTAGGGCCTGGACTACACTGAAGCTCCCTCTTCCCCGGCTCCGGCAGCTCCGATGCTCGACACCCAGCCCCGACTGCTCTCCGTTGGCACCGCCAACCCGCCCGAGCGCTACACCCAGGAAGAGATAGCCGAGCGCTTCGAGATCCCGGATCCCCGGATTCGCAGTCTCTTTCGCTCCGCGCACATCCACACCCGGCATCTCTACTTGCCGCCAGTGGACCAGCGCGGTGCCCCCTCGGAGACCCAAGGAGAGCTGCTCTCCAAGCACCTGCGCGGCGCCTTGGAGATTGGACCTCAGGCTGTAGAGCGCTGCTTGGCGCCCCTGCGCTTGGGCGTCAAAGACATCGACTATCTGTGCTGCATCACGACCACCGGCTTTATGGCGCCGGGGCTCACCGCCCACATCATCAAGCACATGGGCTTTAGGCCGGACTGCAGCCGCGCTGACATTGTGGGCATGGGCTGCAACGCCGGCTTGAACGGGCTGAATCCGGTCAGCGCCTGGGCCAAGGCCAACCCTGGCAAGAACGCCCTGATGCTCTGCATCGAGGTGTGCAGCGCCGCCTACGTCTTTGACGGCAGCATGCGCACAGCCATCGTCAACTCCCTCTTCGGCGACGGCAGCGCGGCGGTGCTGGTTCGCGCGGATCCGGCCGACGACCGGCGCTTCGCCCCACGGGTGCTGGGCTTCAACAGCCAGATCATCACCGAGGCCCTGGGCGCGATGCGCTACGACTGGGACGAGCACCACGGGAAGTTCAGCTTCTTCCTGGATCGCGACATTCCCTATGTGGTCGGTGCCCACGCCGAGTTGCCCGTGGACCGCTTGCTCAACGCCCACGGCCTCAAGCGCCGGGACATCGCCCACTGGGTGGTGCACAGCGGCGGCAAGAAGGTGATCGACGCCATCAAGTACAACGTCGGCATCACCGAGCACGACGTCCGGCACACCACCTCGGTGCTGCGCGACTTTGGCAACCTCTCCAGCGGCAGCTTCTTGTTCAGCTACAAGCGGCTACTGGAGGAAGGCAAGGTGCGACGTGGCGACTACGCCGTGTTGATGACCATGGGGCCCGGCTCGACCATCGAGACCGCCCTGATCCGCTGGTAGGAGCAGACTGATGTACGAGACCCTTCGCTTCAACGAGCAAGACGGTGTGGCCACCATCACCCTGAACCGCCCCGGCGGGAACTGCATCTCCATGCAGATGGTGCGGGAGATCTCCGCCATCTGCGACCGTTTGGAGGACGAGTCCAAGTCCACCGTCGTGGTGATTCGTGGCGCGGGGGGAGCCTTCTGCGCTGGCATCGACTTTGACGACTTTGACCCCAACGCGGTCATGGACATCCACGGCTTCAACAAGTGGGAGAAGTGCTGCACACGCATCGAGCGTCTCCCCATGAGCACCATCGCTCTGGTGGATGGAGCGGCGATTGGCGGCGGTCTACAGTTGGCGCTGGTCTGTGACCAGCGGCTTGCCACCAGCGCCTCGATCTTTCAGGCGCCCGAGGTCAAGTTGGGCTTTCTGCCTGGAATGGCCACTTTCCGCTTGGCCAAGTACGTCGGCTTGGGCATCGCCAAACGTTTGCTGCTCACCTGCCCCGAAATCACCGCCGATGAGGCGGCCGGCTACGGCATGATCGATGCGGTCGTGGACGACTTGGACGTGGGACTGAACCAGGCGATTCACAACCTGGGGCCGAACCACAACGTGGCTGTTCAGCTGACCCGCCGCCTGCTCAACGAGTGCTACGGCACCGACTACCAGAACGCTTTGGGTCACTTCTTGGCCGCGCAGCATCGGGCCATCAGCCAGACCGCCTTCTTGGACACCCTCAAGCAGGCGAAGAAGGGCGAGTAGGGTTGTGTGGGGGCCAAGCGCGAGCGAATCGCGTAGACTCCCGCCATGCCTGTAAAGCCCTTTACGCCCGACCCGGCGGTCCTAGACCGCATCCGGCCCATGATGAACATCGACGCTCAGCCGGTGGCCCATCTCCACTGCGCAGCCATGGGCAACAGCCTCTGGGCTCAGCTCGGGGAGACCTTCCTAACGACGCTGTACCAAGCGTTGATCGGAGACGAGCGCTTCTTGGGTTTTGTCTTCTTGAAGGAAGACGGCCAGGTGGGCGGTTTCATCGCGGGCTCCGTCGACACACAAGCCATGATGGAAGCGGTCTATGCCCGCACGAAGCTTCCGCTGGCCATGGCCGCGGGTCCTTCGGTGCTACGCCGACCTCGTCTGATCCCACGGCTTCTTCAGACTGCGCGCTACAACCAAGCCAGCGCGGCTGGAGCCGAGATCAAGGGGGAGTCCTTGTTCTGCTCTTTTGAGCCTGAGCTTCGTGGCCAGGGCGGCGCCAAGCACATCAACAAGGTGCTCTTCGATGAGCTCCTCGCCCGAGGACACCACTGGGTCAAGGTCACGACCGAGACGGACAACGAAGGCGCAAACCGGCAGCTGAAGTCCTGGGGATTCCAAGACCGCGGCACCTTCTCCTTCTATGGAAAGGAGATGATCTGCTACGCCTTGGACCTACGGGCCAGCGATCGGGTGGATGCAGTGAGCCGCCACCCGGCCGTTTAGGTCACCTCGGACCGCGCCAGTCGAGCGCCCCTGGGCCAGCCCTTCAGCGCGTCAGCTCGCCACTCAGGCTGTATTCCACGTCGATGACCCCGTAGAGAATGGCGGTCCCGGTGCCGCTGATCTCCATGTTGCCCGGCTCGCTCATGTCACCCACCCAGGTGACACCGGTGAGCTTGCCCACGTCCATGTTGCCCGAGAACTGGTCATCGGTGACGGGGTCGCCGTCTTGGGTGACGGGGGCCGGATTGGTGATCTGGGTCCAAGCGCACTCCCACACGCCGTTGACGACCGGGGTGTAGCGCTCGTCGATGGTCAGCTCTGCGGTTCCGGTGCAGGTGTCGGTGAGTTGTGGCGAGGTCGCATCGATCACCAAGGTTCCGCTGTACACGCCCTGCCAGCCCACATCGCACTCGTTGTCCGGCGTGGCCAAGGGGTTGGTGTCGTCGCAGTCGGTGCCGTCGGCGATCCAGTCACTGGATCCGTTGCATCGGGCCTCGCTCGTCTCAGGATCCCCAAAGCCGTCGCCGTCGGCGTCGGCGTAGTAGGTCAGCGCCGAGCTCAGGTCGGTGCTGTCGTCCAGGTCATCTGCGTTGCCGTCGCAGTCCTCGTCCACGTCGTCTGGATCACAGACTTCCTGGGCGCTGGGGTTCACAGCGGGGTCGGAATCGTCGCAGTCCTGATCGTCTTCGACAAAGTCGGCCAGGGCCTCGCAGGAGTAGCGCACGCTGGACTTGTCGCCGTAGCCGTCCTTGTCGACGTCTGGATAGTAGGCGGTCGCGTCCGAGGCGGACTCGTCTACGTTCTCATCGCAGTCTTGATCCAGACCGTCGCAGAGCTCCGCAGCGCCTGGGAAGACGGTGCTGTCGTCGTCGTTGCAGTCCACCGAGGCGTCGAAGCCATCGCCGTCAGCGTCAAAGCCGGTATCTCCGGTGACGAGATCGTTGGCGCTGATGTTGTCGCCGGCACAAGCGAGCATGAGCAATACGAGCATTGAGTGTCCTCCAGGGGCGCGCATTCTTCCCGGTTTTGCTCCACTTGTCACGTGAAAAGGCGCAAGGCGCTCCTGGCTGCCCTAGAGAACATGCTCCCCCTTCTCCCCCCCGAACGCCTGGTGCAGCGGCACCGAATGCCGCCGGCGAGAGGCGTGGCTCAGCCGGCGGCCAACATCAATGGGGGCTCGAAAATCTGCGGCCGTCCGAAGTAGTAGCCCTGCATCAGGTGGATGCCGCATGCCCGCAGGGCTTCCGCTTCCGCCTCTGTCTCGACCCCTTCTCCAAGCACCACTGCGTCAGTGGCCTCGCCGAACTTGCAGAGCAGGTCTACCAAGCGCTGCTTGCGCGGCGTGGCGTCGATGCCGCGAACGATGGACATGTCGATCTTGACGTACTTGGGTTGAAGGTCCGCCAGGACGGACAGGGAGTTGTAGCCCGAGCCCAAGTCATCGACGGCGATGGCGAAGCCTTGCTCTTGCAGCGACTCGACGGTGCTCTCCCAACCAGGAATGTTGGTGAGGCGGCTGCGCTCCGTGATCTCCAGGGCCACCCGGTTGCCACGGTTCATCAGGGGCTCCAGGCTCTTGAGCAGGGCGATGGGGTTGGCCAGCTGGTCGGGGTGCAGGTTGACGAAGAGCACGTGCTGAGAGTGCAGGTTGTCCAGGATCTCTGCGGCCAGACGGTTGACCTCGGTTCCGAGCATGTCCGTCATCTTGTGGCGCTCGGCGACCCGCAGGATGCTCATGGGGCCATCTAGGACTGGATGGGTTGAGCGCAGCAGGGCCTCGTAGCCAAAGATCTCCGCCCCAGGGCCGGGCTTGACGATGGGCTGGATGGCCAGGCGCAGATGGCCCTTGTCCACACACTGCTCGAGCATCTGCTTTTCGCTGTCGTCCACGGCGCGCTGTTGGGCCATGCGCACTTCTGCCATGCGGTTCACGGACGCCCAAGCCTGCTCCAGGGTGTTGATCAGGCTGTTGGGGTCAAAGGGCTTGGAGACGACCCGCAGGACTTCGCCCCGATTGACCGCATCTCGGATCATCGGAAAGTCCCGTCGGCCCGTCATCAGAGCGCGAACGCAGCCAGGCTGCACCTCGCGAATTCTGCTCAAGACCTTCAAGCCATCTATGCCGGGCATCTCGTAGTCGACCAGCGCCGCATCGAAGGGCGTGCTCTCTAGAAGCCGAATGGCCATCGCGCCGGTGGACGCTACTGTGACCTGCAACCCACGGTAGGCCAGAACACGCTGGGTGGACCGAAGGATGAAGGGATCGTCGTCGACCACAAGGACGTGGTTCATGAGCTGTCTCCGCGGGCGGCGAGTTGCCGGCCCTGCAGACCAGAACGGATCAAGGCAGGATGTAGTTGATGCCCATGATCCTCATCGCTCTGCTCGCCGCACCTGTCCACGCCGCCAGATTGACCGTTGATCCGGGAGGAAGTGGCGATTACCTCGACCTGAGCTCGGCCCTCGCGGACGTGCAAGATGGCGACTACATCGCGCTGGAGCCCGGGGAGTACGTGGGCGGGACCCAGATCACGACGGCGGTTCGGATCGTGGGCTTGGGAGAGAGCCCGCTGGACACGCGCCTGAGCGGCAGCAGCCTGGGACTGGATCTGAGGGCCCAGGCCTGGCTGGACAACCTCACCCTCTCCGGCACCAGCTACGGTTTGTACGCCTACGGGGTCAACGCACAGGCGCGGCGCGTGGTCCTTCAGGGGGCCAACCCCCTCTACGCCTACCTGTCGACGGTAGAGATGGAGAACGTGGCCTTCTATGACGGTCCGGTTCGGCTGCAGAGCAGCGCGCTCTCGGGCAGCCAGTTCAGCTTCGTGGACAGCTCGCTCTATGTCAGCTCGAGTGGCTACCCCGTAGAGCTGAGCGGCGTGGTGGGGAATGCCTTCACGGTGACCTGCTCCAGCAGCTCCCCCTCGGTTCAGCTCTCCTATGTGCTCTACGACGCAGGATCGCTGGACTCTTGTGTGGTCCCCACGGCGATCTACGCGGGCTTTGACACGGGGTGGACCTCCTACACAGGCGAGCCCGCCACCGGCGATCTTACGCTGCTAAGCGGGAGTCTGGGCGTGGACGCCGGGGACCCAAGCTGTGTGGACGTGGATGGAAGTCGCTGTGACTTGGGACACCTCGGCGGGCTCCTGGGCCTGGACGTAGACCTGGACGGGGACGCCATCCCGGACGCCTACGAGGACAGCGTGGGCTTGGACAGCAGCCTGGCCAATGGAGCCGATGACGATGACGGGGATGGCCTGGACAACCTGGGGGAGTACCTCTTTGGGACCGACGCCCTAAATGTGGACAGCGACGGGGACGGGGCCGGAGATCAGGAAGAGCTGGAGCTGGGCTTTGACCCCTTGGACCCCAGCGACCAGGGCCCCAGCGCCTTTCTGACTGCGCCGGACTTTGGCGTAGTCGACACCCCCGTTGTGTTGGACAGCTCGCTGAGCTCAGACCCGACCAACGACACCTTGGCCTACACCATCACGGTCGTGGCGGCGCCCTCAGCCTCCCTGCTCCTGGGCAGCGAGCTGAGCATGAGCGGCGCCTTAGGGGCCTTTACCCCCGATGCTGTGGGCCTTTGGAGCTTTGAGCTGCTGGTCAGCGATGGCGTGTCCACGGACAGCGTGCAGTTGGAGTGGCGTGTCCGAGACGTGGGCACTGAGATCCGGGTTCCGGAAGACTTCGCCAGCTTGGATGACGCGGCCGCGGTCTTCAAGGCCCGGGACTCCATCCACATCGCTCCTGGCGACTACACCCTGGTGGCGGCGGCGGTGGACAGCTACCGCGGACTTCGCTTTGTGGGCTCGGGCATGGACGAGACCCGCATCCTCCTGAGCGGAGAACTCAAGGTCCAGGACCTGGAAGCGCAGGACTTGGAGTTGGTGGGAGAGGGCTACTACGCGATGAGGGTCCAGGGCGGCGAGCACCTGGAGCTGAGCGGCGTGCGTATCTCGGGCTCAGTCTATGGCTTCACCGCCTCGGACCTGGACTGGATCAGCATCGAGGGCAGCGCGCTGACCGGCGACGACTATGCGGCCATCCTGCAGAGCATTGGCTCAACTGCCGTCGTGCGGAGCAGCGTCAGTGGCACCCTCAGTCTGGGCTATGGCGAGCGCCTGCGCATGCACGGGGTGTGGTTCGACGGGAGCATGGCCACGGCCGATGGATTGGTCCTCAGCAGCGTCTACGACGTAGAGCTCTCCAACATCAGCATGACCTCGCTGCGGCACGCCTTCACGGGCTCGAACCTGAGCAAGGTGCGGGCGGATCACATCTACATGCAAGACATCACGGGCGAGCTCTGCATCGCTGGAGAGTGGCGTCACGTCATGATTCGGGGGGCGACCAGCGCTCTGAGTGGGTGTGATGTCTTGGGGGTCACGAGCGATGGTGCCGGTCTGGACGGCAGCGGCGTGCCCCTTCAGAGCTCTCTGGCCTGGGACGGTGGCGATCCCTTCAGCTACGAGGCCGACGGCACCACACAGGACGTAGGTTGGACCGGAGGGCACCACGGCATGCGTCAGGACCCAGAGCTGGAGCAGATCTGGGAGGACGCAGACGGGGACGGCTTGAGCACTCTGAGTGAGTGGACCTATGGCAGCGATCCGAGCCTCGCGGACAGCGACGGGGATGGGGTTGGGGACCGCGTGGAGATCATGCTGGGTCGGGATCCGGCGGACCCCTCGGACCATGTGGCCGTGCTCTCACCGCGCCCTCTTCGCTTGCAAGGGCAGTCGGAGAGCGTCAGCTATAGCGTCGTGGACCCACAGGGCGGCAGCTGCGAGATGGTCTGGCAGGATGGGCTGGAGGGATCCAGTCGAGAGATCCCTGCCGAAGGCCCATCCTCGGAGGTCTTGGGCTTTGAGATCACCTGCGGCCATGGCCGCAGCAGCGGAGAGCTCTTGGTTCTTCGTGAGGTCGAAGTGAGCGTGCCGGGGGACTTTCCCAACCTGCTGGAGGCGCTGCAGGCCGCCGAAGACCACCACCGCATTTTGCTCGGAGAGGGCGTCTGGGAGGTGGGCGCGCTCAGCTTGGAGGGGAGCGAGGTGGCCATCTCCGGCCAGGGGGACACCTGGATCTCGGGAGAGCTGAACATCGACGGTCAGGCGACCTCGCTGGTGGATCTGGGCGTCATCGGGGATCTGCAAACGCGGGCTGGGGGCCTGGTGCGCGTGGAGGTGCAAGGAGATGTGACCTCCTCCAAGACCTGGATGCGCAATGTGCTGGTACACGGCGATCTGCACGCCGGTGGGGGATCGGCCGCGAACCTGAGCGTCGTGGGAGAGCTGGTCGGCGGCTTCTCGGACATCCGCTCCAGCGCGAGCGGCGGCGCTTTCCAAGTTCGAGAGTCGGCACTTGCCAGCTACAACCTGCAGAACGCTGCGGAGTTGCTGTGGATCCACCCATCGGAGCTCCCGGATGACGCGGTCCTGCTGCCCTGGCCTGGCTCTCCGCTCTGGGACAGCGGCTCTCAGCAGGAGAGCTTGCTCGACCTGGACGGCAGCCGCGAGGACGTCGGGTGGACCGGTGGGCCCGAGGCCCGGGACTTTGACCTAGACAGCGACGGCTTGCCCGATCCCTATGAGCGCTGGGCCGGGGTCAGTGAGCCTGACGAGGACGAGGACGAGGACGGGTGGGACAACGCCGAGGAGTTCGCACAGGGCACTGACCCACTGAACTGGGACACCGATGGGGACCGGCTGATGGACAGCGTGGATCCCCAGCCACTGGTGGCCTCGGGTGATGGACTCTCCCTGACTCTGCGGGCCAGCGACGCCTTTCCCAAGCAAGGGGAGTGGGTGCAGGTGCGGGCGGATCTGCGCGACCCCGCCGGCCTCCTGGCAGAGGTGGAGTGGAGCGTGCTGAGTCCCCCGGGCAGCCAAGAGCGCATCGAGATCGACGGCGACACGGTCACCCTGAACATCGACGCGGTGGGTGCCTGGCAGCTTCAGGCGCAGCTGGAGGTGGAAGGAGAGCCTGTCTCTGCTGAGATGATTCTGTACACCCAGGACCCGGTCCTGGTCCCCTTGAACACCTCGCTGGAGCGTGCCATCGACGAGGCCAGGCCAGGCCAGGTGCTGCTCATTGAAGGGGGCCCCCGCGAGGTCTCTGGCTTGGTCGTCACAAAGGACCTGGTCATTCGCCATGAAGCGGGCGCTGCCGGGGTGCTCAACTCGGACCTGTTGGCGCCCATGCTCGAGGTGAGCGATGGCGCCCGGGTTCGCCTGGAGGGCATCACGCTTCGAGCGGGCACCGAGCTGCCAGCGGTGCTGGTCACCAAGGGCGGGATTCTCGAGATGCGCCAGGCCTCCATCATCGGCGGACTGCACAACATTGCCGCCACCAACGCCTCCGTCGACCTGCAGGGCAGTCTGCTCTCGCTGCCCGACAACGCGGCCCTACTTGGGGTGGACAGCAGCTTTTATCTGGCCCACACCAACCTTGGGTGGAGCAACGATTTTGAGGATCCAGGGCTGTTGTTCGACCTGTCCGGAAGCAGCGTGGCCTTGATGGCCAGCGTGCCGCAGTGGGAAGGCGTGAGCTGGACCCTGTGCCGGCGGCTCCCGTGCACGGTCTTGGCCGAGTCCTCGGTGTTGCCTGATGAAGAGCTGCTCTTCTTGGACAACTACCTCCAAGCGCAGGGCTCTTTCTTCGGGGAGCCTGGCTTCATAGAGGCGCCCAGCGAAGACCTGAACCCGGCGGGTGCAGACCTGCGTCTGAAGTCCAGCGCACCCATCCACGACGTGCTGGACTCCCTGGATTGGGACGGCAGCGCCGGGGACGTGGGCATGTACGGCGGGCCCTGGGGCGACTGGCTGAACGTGGACAACGATCGCGACGGCTACACCAACCTGGACGGTGACTGCGATGACGGCGATCCCGATGTGGTCCCCAACCTGTTGACCGGCGAGTGTGAGCTGCGTGGGGGCTGCGCCAGTCAGGGGCGTGGATCAGCGCCGCTGCCCCTTCTCTTGGGCTTGCTGGCCCTGCTCTGGAGACTGTCACGCGCTTCCCCCAAAGCAGCTGGGGCCACGGGCAGAGAGATCGATTAGCCAAGGGCTCCACCGGCTGGAGTTCCGACAATGCGCGTTCTGATTGCTGACAAGCTGCCCGATGCCTTCCGCACCCAGCTTCAAGAGAGCGGTGCCGTGGTTAATGTGGACGCCGGACTCAAGGACGATGCGCTCACCAGCGCCATCATCGAGCACAAGCCGGACGTGATCGTGGTGCGCTCCACGAAGGTGCAAGCCCCTCAGATTCAGGCGGGCGCGAACCTGCAGCTCATCGTGCGGGCTGGCGCTGGCGTGAACACCATCGATCTGGACACCGCATCAGCCCGCGGAGTCTTCGTCAGCAACTGCCCAGGCATGAACGCCGTCGCGGTTGCCGAGCTCACCTTCGGGCACATCTTGAACGCCGACCGCCGCATCAGCGATGGCGTGGCTGAGCTTCGGGCTGGCCAGTGGAACAAGGGCGTCTACTCCAAGGGCGCCGCGGGCCTGAAGGGCCGCACTCTGGGCCTGATCGGCACCGGTTCAATCGCTCAGGAGGTCGCCAAGCGCGCCTTGGCCTTTGACATGGAGGTGGTCGCGACCTCCCCCAGCTTCACGCCCGCCAAGGCCCAGGCCATGGGCGTGCGCTTTGCAGAGGGTGGTGTCGACGTGGCTCGGCAGGCGGACATCCTCACGGTGCACTGCAACCTGAGTCCCTCCACCAAGGGCCTGATCGGCCGCGCCATCCTGGAGGCCCTGCGCCCCGGGGCCATCTTCGTGAACACGACACGCGGTCCGGTGGTGGATGAGGAAGCCCTGCTCTGGGCCGTGCAAGAGCGCGGCCTGCGCGCCGGCTTGGACGTGTTCTGCAACGAGCCCAGCGCCAAGAGCGGCCCCTGGACGCATCCCTTGTTGGAGCAGAGCAGCGTCTACGGCACGCACCACATCGGTGCGAGCACCGACCAAGCCCAGCAGGCGGTGGCCGACGAGGCCTTGCGGGTGATCTTGGAGTGGCAGCGCAGCGGCGATGCCCCCAACTGCGTGAACCTCTGCACCGTGACCCCGGCCACCCACCTCTTGGTGGTGCGGCATCAGGACAAGGTGGGCGTGCTGGCCAACGTCCTGGTCTTGCTTCGTGAGAACGAGATCAACGTGCAGCAAATGGAGAACATCGTGTTCTCCGGCGCCAAGGCTGCCCTTGCTCGAATCCAGCTGGACGCCCCGGTGTCCTCGGATGCGCTGGCCGCTCTACAGAGCTCCGATGCTGTGTATGACGCGCAGCTGGTCGCCCTGTCCTAAGCTCCAACCCTTTCCTGCTCTCTCTTGGAGATCCCCATGGCCCGCATTCACAACTTCTCTGCCGGACCCGCCGTCTTGCCCGAGTCGGTCTTGCAGCAGCTTCAGTCCCAGCTCTTTGAGTTTGGGAACACAGGCATCGGCCTGATGGAGATGTCCCATCGCTCGGCGGCCTTCTCCGAGATCGTCGATACCGCGCAGGCGCGGGTACGTCGGGTCCTGGGTTTGCCCCAGGACTACTCGGTGCTCTTCCTTCAGGGAGGCGCGAGCAGCCAGTTCTTGGCGGTGGCCAACAACCTGCTCCAGGGCGGCGTGGCGGACTACCTGGACACGGGCACTTGGTCGGCAAAGGCCATCAAAGAGGCCAAGCGGTTTGGCACCGTGAACGTGGCCTTCTCTGGCAAGGAGAGCGGCTACAACGCAGTGCCCACCGACTGGGACAAGAGCCAGGATGCGGTGTACACCCACTACACCTCCAACAACACCGTCGCGGGCACGCAGTTCCCGGGTCTGCCCGCCTCGCACGCAGGGCTGTTGGTGTGTGATGCCTCCTCGGACATCGCCTCGCGCCCCATGGACTACAGCAAGATCGACGTGGTCTACGCGGGTGCTCAGAAGAACCTGGGCCCCTCCGGTGTGACCCTGGTGACCTTGAGTCCTGCTGCCCAAGAGCGCGCCGCGGCCTCAGACGCCCCGACGATGCTCAAGTGGGCCACCCACATCGCTGCAAAAAAGCAGCTCTTCAACACCCCGAACACCATTGGGATCTACACCTTGGAGAGGGTGTTCGCTTGGATTGAGGAGCAGGGCCTGCAAGCCGTGGCAGAGCGCAACACGGCCAAGGCCAACGCCCTCTACGATCTCTTCGATGGCAGCGAGTTCTGGGAGGCACATGCCCTGCCTGGCTCACGCAGCCAGATGAACGTGACCTGGCGTTTGGGCCAGCGCGATTTGGAGTCCACCTTGATCGCCCAGGCCGAGGCCGCAGGCTTCTCCGGCATCAAGGGTCACCGCTCCGTCGGTGGACTCCGTGCGAGCATCTACAACGCCTGCCCGATGGACAGCGTCACCGCCTTGGTGGACTTCCTTTCCGAGTTTGAGCGCAGCCACGGCTGAGCTCCCCCCCTCCCGCTGCCCCCTTGGCAGAAAGTGAGCGAGACCATGAGTGAAGAGACGACCACCGAAGAGAACGACACCTCCGAGAGCATCGTGTTGGTGGACTCCCAGGGCAACGAAGTCGAATTCGTGCTGTTGGGCATTGTGGAGCTGGAGCCAGAGGGTGAGTTTGCCCTGCTGACCCCCGCGGACCAGATGGACGGCAGCGACGATGACCCCATGGACGTCTACATCTTCCACTACGACGTGGACGAGGACGGCGCGGAGAGCTTCGCCCCGGTCGAAGATGAGACTCTGGTGCAGCGCGTCGCGGATGTCGCTCGCCCTGAGTTCGAAGCTGATGAGGGTGAGGAGTAGGCTGCTCTAGCCCTCCTGATGGGTGCGCATGACCTGTGCCTGACACCCCAATGCCCTCGCCGTTGTTAGACTTCCGCCGATTCTCGGAAAAGGACCCGCTCATGCGCCGCTCCCTGCTGCTTGCCCTGCTCGCCTTCCCATTGGCCGCCACGCCAGCCTTCGCCCAGGAGGAGGAGGAAGAAAGCTCTGAGGAGGAAGAAGAGGAGCTGGAGGTCGATTTTTCGGACAACAGCTTTGACCTCGACGACTTCGACGAGGAAGAAGACGAGGATGCCGAAGAAGTTGAGCGCCTCGAGGCCCCCGAGGGCGGCGACTTGGACGAAGAGCTCCCCTTGGACGAAGACGATCTGGACTTCGGCGGGGATCCCGACGGCGAGGACGACTTCGACTTTGACGGCGAGCTGGAAGAGCTCGGCGACGACGAGATCGGTGGCGAGGGCCAGGACAACGTCGGCGTCTACCGCGACTTTGTCGACAACATGGACGACTTGGGCGCCGAAGAGGAGCTGTTGAGCTGGGAGTCCTACATGGAGGAGTACCCCAACACGCTCTTCCGGGACCGCATCGAGCGCCGCATGGATGAGCTGACCGAGGAGATCTACGGTCAGCGTATCGACGATCCCAACAGCTCCTACAAGGATGCCAAGGATCGCGAGATTGGCATGGCACGCCCCCTGGTGCTTGAGAACATCGACCCACGTACCCACGCGCACGTCGCCGTGGAGATGGGCTTTCCCAGCTACTTGGCTGGCACCGTGGACTTTGAGTGGGCCTTGGCCCGCGAGATGAGCGTTCACGCTGGCGTTCGCCGCCGTCTCACCGGGCCGAACATTGAGGTGGGCGCCAAGTACGCCTTCATCAAGAGCTCACGCCTGGACCTGATCGCCACCGGCATGCTGGACTTTCGCTACAACACCGACCCGGGCTACCCCGGCGTTCGCCCTCAGCTCGCTGTTGGCAAGATCTTCGATGTCGGCGGTGGCCTGCACGTGGTCGCCCAGGGCGGCGTGGACATGGAACTCCGTGGAGAGCCCTTCTCCATGCGCTACATCGGCGGCGCGCACATTCGCTACCAAGCCAACGACGTGGTCAGCGTCTTCGCCGAAGGCAGCCTGAACTACAAGGCAAACGGGCTCTCTGGTGAGTACCCGAACTACCCGAACTTCCAGTTCCATGTGCTGACTTTTGGTCTCAAGTTCCAGCCCGGAAAGCAGCCCATCGAGGCCGGCTTGGCTGCCAACGTACCCGTCGCCTACCAGTACTGGGGCTACCACTTCGGTGCCGTGCAGGCTGACTTTGTGGGCTACGCCGACGACCTGTTGCCCAAGGTCTTCTGAGCAGGCCAGCGTGCCCGGGTATAGGTTGCCGCCATGTGGTTGATCCTCAGCGCGGCCTCTTGGGCCCAGTCGGTCTCCCTGGAGACCACCCGCTTCCCGATTCAGACCAAGGTCTCCATGGTCTTGGAGATCACACCGGGTCCCGAAGGCTTTGGCCCTGGGGACGTGGTGTTGGTCGATGAGCCCGTCTACCACGGGCAACGGAACAAGTGGGGTTGGCTCTCTCACCGGCCCTCAGACATCTGCGAGCCCCTCTCCAGGGACTTTGATGCAGCCTCGGCTGGTCGGGTGGATGCCGTCGCACCCGAGGGCGTGAGGGTCTCGGTGCTGCACTCCGAGGACTCCGCGCGCAACCACGAGCCAGGGCAGATCCTGGTCACCATCGAGGAGGGAACCCTTGGTCCCGAGCAGCTGCTGCGGGTGCTCTTGGGGACGCAGGAGAAAGGGGGAGACTGCGGCTGGCAGACTCCAGCCCGCGCCCACGAGAAGGTCCCGCTGAAGGTCTCGTATTGGCCCGCCTCCGCAGACGAGGCCATCGAGATCGAGACCTTGATGCTGGCCTTTGAGGCCGAGTCGGAGATCCAGGCGGTCAGCGTCACCATGGCCTCGCAGGCGCAGGTCGGTGTCGAGCAGTGGGTGCGCGTCTCGCCGCTGGACCGCTTGGGGAACCTGGTCCAGGGGGAAGACGTGCTCTTGATCCCCCACACCTTCGAGCAGGAGGGGGTCTTCCGGGTACCGGTGGACGCCTTTGGGGAGAGCCTCTGGAGCAACCCGGTGCGCGTGACCCAGGAGGCGCCGGCTTGGGGGGTGTTTTGGGGGGACCTGCACACCCACCATGGCCACTCCTATACGGCTGAAGATGGCAGCTGGGTCGATGAGAACCACGACTACGCCCGGGACGTGATGGGCTTGGACTTTGGCTGCGAGTCGGTCAAGGGTGACCCCATCGAGATCGACTCTGAGGCGCTCTGGGAGAGCGTCCAGCGCAGTTGCGCGCAGTACAGTGTGGACGGAGATTACCTGGCGCTCCTGGGCTTTGAGTGGATGGGAAACGACGTCTCTGGCCACCACAACGTCTACTACGAGAGCTGTGAAGGGCCCCTCATGGAGCAGGAGTTGCCCGGTCTGGAGCGCGGTCTGTGGCTTCGAATGGAGGAGACCATGGCCGAGACAGGCCAGCGCATGATCTCCATCCCTCATGCCCCGAGCTTTACGGGCTCGGACTGGGAGGCCAATGACGAGGTCCTGCGCCCGGTCGCCGAGGTCTTCTCGGAGATCGGCAACTCCATGGAGCCGGAGCGGGCTGGCAGCGTGCCCGAGGGCTTGAGCGCCGGTCAGCGCTTGGGCTTTATCGCCAGCTCCGACAACCACGATGGCTGGCTGGGCAACCCCATGGTCTCCAGGAACACCCCAGGGGGACTGGCGGCCATCTTGGCACCCAGCTTGAACACAAGCGAGCTGCTCGGTGCCTTGAGCGATCGCTCCAGCTACGCGACGACGGGGGCCCGCATCCTCTTGGAGCTCGTGGCCTGGGAAGGGGAGGAGCCCCACGCGATGGGCAGCGCCTTCTTGGCCAAGAACACCCGCATCGAGTGGAAGGTGCATGGCACGGCGCCCATCGAGTCGGTGCGTTTGGTGAGCGCCGGCGTGGGTGCCCAAGTGAGCGGCGTGGAGTGGGCCGCGTGGCAGCCCGCTGAGCTGGATGCCCAAGGCAGCGCCCAGGTGCCCGATGGTCCCCAGGAGCTGGCCATGTGGCTGGAGGTCACCCAGAGCGACCGGGAGATGGCCTGGAGCAGCCCGGTGTGGCTGGAGCGGGCCGAGAGCGGAGAGCCCACCGGTTGCAGTGGCGGTTTGGTGGGCTTGTTGGGCGTGGTGGGCTGTCTCTTATACACATCTGACGCTGCCGACGAG
>OJHJ01000373.1_pt1 | contig 18588 bp, 25 predicted proteins | sample 1595201 | NCBI WGS metagenome assembly OJHJ01 (sample SAMN05416832, study PRJEB24817) | seawater metagenome | isolation source: Sea water | place: Canada:Atlantic | collected 2013-07 | reverse complement strand
CGAGATAGCGTAGCGTCTCGTGGGCTCGGAGATGTGTATAAGAGACAGGGATTAAGCGTTATAAAGACAGTGATGCGTATTTTGGACAATAATATCTTAGGGTAAAACCAATAAGCATAAAAAAGGCGCCTAATGGCGCCTTTTTACGTAGCAGGGTTTGTTACAGATTAGATCCAACAAAGTCCCAGTTTACAAGTGCCCAAAATTTATCCATATAAGCAGGGCGAGCATTACGACAATCTATGTAATAGGCGTGCTCCCAAACGTCACAGGTTAAAAGAGGTGTTTGGCCAGACGTTAGTGGTGTTCCAGCGTTGCTTGTTTGTACAATTTCAAGAGAGCCATCGGCATTTTTTACTAACCAGCACCAGCCAGCACCAAATAAGCTGACTGATTTATCGGTGAATTCTGCTTTAAATGCATCAACAGAGCCATACGCGCCATTAATTGCAGCTAATAAATCGCCAGAAGCTTCTGTACTATTCGGTGTTAAACAGTTCCAGTAAAAGGTGTGGTTCCAGATTTGTGCTGCATTATTAAAAATTGGGCCAGAAGATTTTTTAACGATATCTTCTAAGCTTGAATTTTCAAATTCAGTACCGCCAATCATACCGTTTAACTTAGTTACATAAGTTGCGTGGTGTTTGCCGTGGTGAAATTCTAACGTCTCTTGAGAAATATGTGGTTCTAATGCATTGATTGCATAAGGTAAATCAGGTAATTCATGTGTCATGATGGTGATCCTTATTGTTTAGTTATGCGCGTCGCGCAGGAGAAATTTGATTTACTAAGATAGTGCTGTTGAGTAAAAAAATCAATATTATTCAATAATAAGCTTATTTTTCACACGGTGAATTGTGTAAGTGAAGGTCTTGTTGAGGGTAAGGGATGCTGATGCCGTCTTTGTCAAAACGAAGCTTAATGCTTTCCAATAGGTCGAAGTGCACGCCCCAATAGTCTGCAGATTTAACCCACGGCCGAACGGCGAAATTAACGCTGCTGTCAGCCAATTCTAGTAATCCAATGACGGGTGCAGGGTCTTTCAAAATACGGTCATCATGTTGCATGAGTTCATTTAATACATTTTTTGCTTTTTTTATGTCGTCGTCATAACCAATGCCAATAACCAAATCGAGCCGGCGAGTTGGTTTACTAGAGTAGTTGATAATGTTGTCGTTCATTAAGCTGCCATTCGGGATGATGATGGTTTTATTGTCGCCCGTACGCATAATAGTATTAAAGATACGGACTTCTTCTACTACGCCGGATACCCCGCCGCCTTCTATAAAATCACCTTGTTTAAATGGGCGAAGAATAATCATCAAAACACCGGCTGCAAAATTCGCTAAAGACCCTTGTAATGCTAAGCCAATGGCTAAACCCGCTGCGCCTAAAATGGCAATAAAAGAGGTGGTTTGTATGCCAAGTTGGCCTAACGCTGCAATAATTATAAATGCTAATAGTGCGGCGTAAACCATATTGGTAGTAAAAGAAATCAGAATAGGGTCTGAACCAGCTTTTGCCATGGTTTTAGCAATACCAGCCTTGACAAGTTTGGCGATAATTTTACCGACGATAAATATTGCTATAGCGGCGATAACTTTTAAACCATACACAGCCAATATTTCTTTGATTTGGTTAATGGTTTCTTCGGAGAAAAGGTTTAATAGAAAGTCCATGTTGATTCCTGTGTGCTGTTGATAAAAGGCGGTTTATTTGGGCCGGCGATAATATTTTATCGATAGCGATAGTTTTTAACTAGAGTTGCAATGTGTTTTTTAAAAAAGGAATAGTTAGTTTTCGCTGCTCTGTCATGCAGGCCTTGTCTAGTTTTTCTAACAGAACCCATAAAGAAGCGAGGTCTCTAGGCAGTCTATTGACCATATAACTGGCCGTGTCTTGGTTTAATTCCAAGCCTAATTTAAGGGCGCGGTTTTGTAATACTTGTACGGTGCTTTCATCGTCGAGAGGGGTTAGATTTAAAGCGAGGCCACTGCTTAGGCGACTTTTTAAATCGTTTAATTGAATGCCGAGTTGTTGGGGCGATTGCGTTGAGCTAATAACAAGGTGTTTACCTTGTTGTTTGATTTGATTAAATAAGTTGAATAGCGATACTTCCCAATCACGTTTGTTGGAGATGAGCTGTATATCGTCAATACAAATTGTGTCGATGCCATCCATGCCATCTAAAATGTCTGATGACAGTGTGTGTAGGTCTATCAGTGGAAGATAACAGACTGTTTTTCCTTGCAGAGCCTGTTGTTGGCAAGTGGCTTGGAGTAAATGGGTTTTCCCAGTGCTGGAAGCCCCCCAGAGAAAAATAAAAAACTCGTTCTCAATGGTGTTAAGTGATTGAACGATTAACTCGTTGCCAGTCGCAATAAAGTTATTGAAGTTATATTCGTCTTGCGGCTTAAAAGGTAACGGAATTTGTGGATGCATTAGGGCTTGTTGAGGCGGCGAATATACAACGACGTGCTAAAAAAGACCGTTATGCTAATAATGATTTCGATAATGCCAAGGGTTCTGGTGGCGGGACTTGCAAACGCTTCCGTGGTGCCATGAATGAAATACAGTAAACTCAGGTAAGCTGCCCAATTTACGGGCTTGTCTCTGCCATGTAATACACCCATTAATGGCAGCAATAATGGCACGACGCAAACAATCAGCACGAGCGCAATCGGGAAGGTTTGAGGTGGTGCTAATACTGTAATCCATGCGGTAATAAATGCAATTAAGGCTAAATAACTCAGTAGTTGTAACCAATAGGCAGTTTGTTTATTGGGTAATTTCATGCGGATAATTGTTTTGCTAGGGTTGCAATGCGTTTACCTAGTGCAATGCATAAGCTGGCTTCATGCTCATCAATGTTACGAGAGTTATCCGCGCCGGCAAGATGGCTAGCGCCATAGGGCGTGCCGCCGGTGCTGGTTTCAAGTAATGCGCTTTCAGAATAAGGCAGTCCAGCAATCAACATGCCGTGGTGTAGTAGGGGGAGCATCATGGATGTTAACGTCGTTTCTTGTCCGCCATGTAAACTGCTGGTTGAGGTAAAAACAGCAGCTGGCTTTCCAATGAGTGCGCCCGATAGCCAAAGGTTACTGGTGCCGTCAAGAAAGTACTTTAGAGGGGCAGCCATGTTGCCGAATCGCGTTGGGCTACCGAGAATTAATCCATTGCACTCTTTAAGGTCGTCTAAGCTTGCATATAGAGCGCCAGCATCTGGAATGCTATCTTCAGTTGCTTCACAAACGGTCGATATGGCAGGAACCGTTCGAACTTTTGCTTGAACGCCGTCAATGGCTTCTACGCCACGGGCAATAAGGCTGGCCATTTGCGCAGTAGCGCCGTGACGGCTGTAGTATAAAACGAGGACTTCAGTTGTCATTTATAAAATATCCAACACGCTTTCTGGTGGCCGGCCAATGGCTGCTTTGCCGTTGGCTAATACGATAGGGCGCTCAATTAAAATAGGATTTTCAAGCATGGCATTTACTAGCTGTTCATCGCTTAATTCATTGTTTTTTAGGTTAAGTTCTTTATAGATGCTCTCGCCTTTTCGCATTAAATCACGCGGGCTTAAGCCCAATGAATTTAACACAGATATCAACTCGTCCTTACTTGGCGAATTTTTCAAGTATTCAATAATCTCTGGTTGAACGCCGTTTTCTTCCAATAATTGGAGCGTTTGGCGAGATTTGCTGCAACGGGGGTTATGGTAAATTTTAATGGTCATCGATTTTTCCACTGTGTTTATATATCGGGATTATAAATTATCTGAAAATATAGAGTAGGCTTTTTCTGCCGAACGTCACCCGTGATACCATATAAATGATATTAAATAGTAAGAATATAAAAGATGAAGCTACCTGACTTTACTCAAGCATCTGTATTGGTTGTTGGTGATTTAATGCTAGATAGAAACTGGCAAGGCGATACGTCTCGTATTTCGCCAGAAGCACCTGTGCCCGTGGTGCATGTCCAAACAGTTGAAGACCGACCTGGTGGTGCGGGTAATGTCGCGTTAAATATCGCTGCATTAGCGTCATCCGTTACATTGTTGGGCTATACAGGCACGGATGATGCGGCTGAATCATTGAAAAACCAGTTAGAACAGGCGAATGTTGATTGCCGCTTTCAACAATTAGAAAACCAGCCAACAATCACCAAGTTACGAATTCTCAGTCGCCATCAACAGCTGATTCGTTTGGATTTTGAAGACAGTTTTCATGATTTGCCGGTAGAAAAACTACTTGGAAGTTATTCTGAAGCGTTGAAAGACAATGATGTCGTGATTTTGTCGGATTACGGGAAAGGCACGTTAGCGGCTGTTCAGCAGCTGATTAATGAAGCAAAAGCAGCCGGTAAAAGGGTACTTATTGATCCAAAAGGAAGTGATTTTAAGAAATACCAAGGAGCCACATTAATTACGCCAAACTGGAGCGAGTTCCAAGCGGTTGTGGGTGAGTGCGAATCTGACGAAGATGTGGTTTCACGCGGTACTGCATTGCTAAACGAGTTACAGCTAGAGGCTTTATTGGTGACGCGTGGTGAAAAAGGCATGACGTTATTACAACCGGGGTTAGAGGCGATACATCTGCCCACACAAGCGCAAGAGGTATTTGATGTGACCGGTGCGGGCGATACGGTTATATCAACCTTGGCCGCGTGTTTGGCGGCAGGTTCAAGCTTTTCTGAAGCGACTATATTAGCTAACCAAGCAGCTGGCCTAGTGGTTGCCAAACTGGGAACAGCAACGATTAACCAACAAGAGTTACAAGCAACGTTACATACGTTAGAAGATATGCCGCGTGGTTTTTTGAGTGCTAATGAGCTGGATGCTGCGATTCAAACCGCGCGCATTAATGGTGAAAAATTAGTATTAACGAACGGCTGTTTCGATATTTTGCATCCCGGCCACGTTCGTTACTTGCAACAAGCAAAAGCGCTAGGAGATAGGCTCATTATTTTAGTGAATGATGATGCTTCTGTTGGAAGACTGAAAGGACCAGAACGGCCCATTAATACCTTAGAAACACGCGCAGAAATGTTATCGGCGTTAGCGTGCGTAGATTGGGTTTGTGCGTTTTCTGAAGATTCTCCAAAAGAGCATATTTGCCGTATCTTGCCCGACGCCTTGGTAAAAGGCGGTGACTATCAGCGCATTGAAGATATTGAAGGCCATGACTGTGTAGCGGCAGCTGGCGGCGCGGCATACGTGTTGGACTATGTCGATGGTTGTTCAACCACTAACTTAATTAAAAACATCCGTGAGACAGACGGTAAAAGGTAAAAAACATGATAATCGTAACAGGCGGCGCAGGTTTTATTGGTAGCAATATAGTTCAGGGGTTAAATGCCCGAGGTATTGACGATGTTTTGGTGGTGGACGATTTAACGGATGGAACAAAATTTAAAAACATTGTAGACGCCCGTATTGCTGACTACATGGATAAGGACGACTTCCTCGATGGTGTTTTGGGCGGTGATTTTGACGATATAAAAATTGAAGCGATATTTCATCAGGGGGCGTGTTCATCAACCACCGAGTGGGATGGCCAATTTATGATGGAGAATAATTACGAGTACTCGAAAACATTACTGTCTTTTTGCCAGTCGAAAAATGTGCCGTTTATTTATGCCTCTAGCGCATCTGTATACGGTGGCGGCAGTGTGTTTAAAGAAGATTTAGCGAATGAAGAACCACTTAACGTTTATGGTTATTCAAAATTCTTATTTGACCAGTATGTTCGGAAACTGGGGTCATCAAATCATCAAGACATAACAAGCCAAGTGGTGGGTCTGCGTTACTTCAATGTATATGGGCCTCGCGAGCAACACAAAGGCAGTATGGCAAGTGTCGCTTTTCATTTAAATAATCAGATGTTAGAAAAAGGCGACGTTAAGTTATTCGCTGGTTGTGATGGCTATGGTGATGGTGAGCAAGTTCGCGACTTTGTTTATGTGAGTGATGTGGTGGATGTGAACTTATGGTTTTTAGACAACCCAGCTGTGTCGGGTATCTTTAATTGCGGCACAGGGAAAAGCCAGCCTTTTAATGATGTAGCAAAGGGTGTGCTTGATCATCATAAAAAAGGCAGCCTCAGCTATATCCCGTTTCCTGATCATTTAGTTGGGCATTATCAAAGCTTTACTGAAGCAGATTTAACAGCGTTGCGTTCAGTGGGTTGTGACGTTTCGTTTAAAACGGTTAATGAAGGTGTGGCGAGTTATATGGAATGGTTAAACAACAGTAAATAAACGATCTATATGCGTTTAGCCTATTCAGCATTGCTGTACTTGGCGTCACCTTTTTTGGTGTTGCGCTTATTAATGCGTGGTCGTAAAGCCCCAGCTTATTTAAACCGTTGGGGGCAGCGTTTTGGTTTTTATGGAAAGGATCAGCCGCAAGGTGTTATCTGGTTTCATACCGTATCGGTTGGTGAAGCCGAAGCCGCATTCCCGTTAATTAATAAGGTGTTAGAGCAAAACCCAGATACCCCTTTTTTGGTCACCACTACAACGCCAACCGGTTCAGCGCGTGTAAAAGCCTTTTTGGGTCACCGAGTACACCATGTGTATCTGCCGTATGACTTGCCGGGCGCAATGCGGCGGTTTTATCGCCGATTTAAACCTAAAGTGGCGATTATTTTAGAAACAGAAATTTGGCCAAACCTGTTGTATCAAGCAAAACGCAATAATGTGCCCTCTCTTTTTGTTAATGCTCGGCTGTCTGAAAAGTCCACCAAAGGTTATGCACGTTTGGGTGCTTTTATGAAGCAGACGTTAGGTGATATTACGCACGTTTGTGCACAAGCTGATACGGCAGCAGCACGATTTGTTCAGCTTGGCTTGCCAAAAGATCGCGTGAGCGTATTGGGCAATATTAAGTTTGATATTGATATGCCAGCATCATTAAAAGAGCAAGCCGAAGCGATTCGGCGTGACTGGTTTCAGCAACGCCCAAGCTGGATTGCAGCAAGCACACATGATGGCGAAGATGAACAAGTGTTAGCAGCTTTTGCATTGCTTAAAAAAACCATACCGAATGTATTGTTGGTGCTAGTGCCTAGGCACCCAGAACGGTTTAATGATGCTGCTAAAATTTGTAAGTCTAAAGGATTTAGTGTGACACGCCGCAGTGAACATAGAGGTGATGTAGTAAAAAGTGATGTGTTTTTGCTTGATGCGATGGGTGAACTTAAGTTGTACTATGCCACTGTTGATGTGGCCTATGTTGGAGGTAGTTTGGTGCCAACTGGCGGTCATAATATGTTGGAGCCAGCGTCATTGGCAGTGCCAATTGTATTTGGGCCACACGTCTTTAACTTTGTAGAAATTAGTGAACGTTTATTGTCTTACGGTGCGGCGATTCAAATAAGCAATGCGGAAGATTTAGCGCGTGTTGTCACCGATTTATTACAGCATTCGGAAAAGCGTTCATCGATGGGCGCAGCAGGAAAAAAATTCGTAGAACAAAACAATGGCGCTGTGAATGCGGTGTCCACAAAAATACAAACTCTATTGAAGTAAGGCGCATGTCAGTAAATAAAACGTATGAATAATAATATGAGCCGATTAAAGGTGATGAGTTCGGGCATATTTTGTTTAGTGCTAACCATGGGTATTGCTCGATTTTCTTACACACCCATGATTCCTATTATGTTTGAGCAAGTTGGGTTGAGCAAAGTATTAGCAGGCTGGCTGGCAACCATCAATTACATGGGTTACATGTCTGGCGCATTAACGGCTACATTGGTCAGTAGCCTAGTTGTTAAAGACAGACTTTATCGTTTAGGTCTCGTACTGGCTGTTGTTACTACTTTTATGATGGGCGTATCGACAGAACCCTGGGTTTGGGGGCTCTCTAGATTCTTAGCAGGGTTTGGCACGGCGGCTGGGCTTTTGATTGGTGCAGGGCTTATGCTTAATTGGCTTATTCGGCATAATCACCGTAGTGAAATGGGTATTCACTTTAGTGGGGTTGGCATAGGTATCGTTTTTGTCTCTGTGCTAATTTGGAGTTCAAATCAACTGACGTGGTCTGAGCAGTGGTTTCTTATGGCCTTAGTGGGTATTCTAATGGCTATCCCCGCTTGGACATGGCTGCCTAAGCCTGACACATCTGGGCTGACTGAAAGTGGAAAGAGTCTTGAAGACAAACCCCCTAGCCAACGTTTTTTACGGCTGATGATGTTCGTGTATTTTTGTGGGGGCTTTGGTTTTGTTATCAGTGCAACGTACATTGTTGCGATTGTTGAAAGCCAACCTATTATGCAAGGACAAGGAGAAATGGCATTCCTTATTTTGGGTTTATGTGCGGCACCCGCCTGCATAATTTGGGACTTGGTGTCTAGAAAAACGGGTATTCTAAATGCGCTATTATTGGCGTACTTTATTCATGCGGTGGGAATCGTTTTACCGGCTCTCGGTAACTCGCTTGAGTTTGCTTTGCTAAGCGCATGTTTATACGGGTTCACGTTTGTTGGTATTGTTAGCATTGTGTTGACTATGGCTGGGCGATTTTATCCAACTAAACCTGCCAAATTAATGGGCATGCTAACAATGAGTTATGGTGTTCCGCAGATTATTGCACCGACGATTGCCGGTTATTTAGCCAGTGCATCAGGAAATTATAATGCGGCTTTATATATGGCTTCAGGTTTTATCGTGCTGGGCTTGTTCGCCATTGTTGCTATAAAAAAATGGTCTGCAAGTGATATTAAACTACTAGCAAATTAGCCAAATTGAAGGCGTGTTAGGTAGCCGTAACTAGTGAACTAACCATTGGTTAATGTGCTCAATGTCACTGATAGATAACGACCCCGCTGCGTTTTTAAGATTAAAAACATTAAGGATATAATCCTTTTTTGCAGCGATGAGTTCGAGTTTCGCTCTTGATAAGTTACTTTGCGCATCAAGTACGTCCACAATGGTACGTGTTCCAACCTCTAAGCCTACTTCGCTGGCGTCTAAAGAGCTTTGATTTGAAATGATGGCTTGTTCAAGCGCTTTAATTCTTAATAAGTTGGATGTGACGCCTCGAAAGAAATCCCGAGTTTCTCTTAATGTAGAGCGTTGTTTTGATTGAAGAACGTCCAGACTTTGTTGGTGATTAAACGCTGCTTGCCTCGTTAATGACTGTGTTTTACCGCCAGCAAATAGAGACAAATTTAACTCTAAGCCAAGCTTGTCGGACTCATTCCTAAAGCCAGTACCAAAACTGCCACCGCCAGTTTCGCTGTAGTCGTGAGATGCCACGATGTCTACTGTGGGGTAATGTCCAGCGCGATTGATATTCACTTCCTTTTTAGCAATCGCAACGTCGTTTTTAGCTATTTCAAGCGATAAGTTTTGTTGCGCGGCTAATGTTTCCCACTCAGCGATATTGTTTGGTTCAGGCGGTGATATCGGTAGTTCATTTGCTAACGGTGCAATCTTTATTTCGTTAGTTTGAATAATTTCTCGTAAGGCTTCTTTTTTCGAATGCAAATTATCTTGAGCGGCTATTTGAGTCGCTACAGATAAGTCATATCGTGCTTGAGCATCATGGACGTCTGTAATGGCAATCAGGCCGACATCAAAACGCGTTGTTGCTTGATCAAGTTGGCGTGTAAACGCATTAACGTCATCATTTGTTAGGCCTAAGTTCACTTCGGCTTCCAGGGTGTTTAAATATGCTTCAGTCAAGCGAAGTATGAGGTTCTGTTCTGCTAATTTATATTCTGCTTCGGCATTTGATACTTGTGTTTTGGCTTGTTTAAACCGTTCAAAACTAGCCCAATTGAATAGGGGTTGCCTTAGTGATACTGAAAAACCTTCTTCACGAAATTGCCCAGTGCTTTTGCCTGTGCCTGAAAAACTACTTTCGCTTTCTTGTCTAACATCGTTGGTGCGTGCAGAAGCATTAATGCTGGGTAGTAGGTTGGCCAGCGCTTGAGGCTTGACTTCTTTTGATGACAATAATTTATTGTAAGCGGCGTGAATACCAGAATCTTGCTCTAAGGCAAGCTTGTACGCAGCTGTTAAATCAAGAGGTTGGGCGTTACAAAGCGCAGGAACACTTAATAAAAAGGAATAAATTAAAGATTTTCTTAACAGTTTCATAGAAAGGCTTTTCAGTTGAAGGTTATGTGGCACTTTATCATACAAGTGCGGCGCTATTAAACTTTGGCGTTTTTTGTCTTAAGGGTAAAGGTGACGGGGCCGTTGTTACATAAAGTGACATTCATGTCAGCAGCAAACTCGCCGCAGGTAACCGTGTGGTGGTTTTGTTTAGCATACTGAACAACGCACTCAAATAATGGTTTGGCAATGTCAGGTGGGGCAGATGAAGCAAAGCTGGGCCGTGTTCCCTTTTGAGTATTAGCAGCCAGCGTGAACTGGGGAATGAGCAATAAGCCGCCGTTTATATCGCGCAAACTGAGATTCATTTTGTCGTTATCATCAGCAAAAATTCGATACGCCAACATCTTATCAACCAATTGTTGTGCTTGTGCCTCCGTATCGCCCTTTTCAATGCCAATAAGCGCAACGATGCCTTGCTGTATTTCTCCTAATACAACGTTGTTAACAACAACATTTGCATGCGATACACGTTGTATAACCGTTAGCATGCTGGCCTTAGTGATAATTGTTGAAACATCGCTTGGTAACTGTCGCTAATATCTTTTAAAGAATAAGCAGCATTCGCCGGGCTAGGGTTTGGGGTGATGAATACAGGGTTGTTATTCAATAACCACGGTTGTTTGCCCCAAACAATAGAGCGGTTTTTATTGGCACTGTATTGAACGTATTTTTGGCACGTTAATTTGCCATGAAACCAAACAGCTTTTGCGCCGACATCTTTAATCATTGTGTCGAGTCGTTTGCTTCCTTCACGATAATCCGCAGCTTTAAGGTCTTTGCAGCCCGCCGTTGGGCGCTTAACTAAGTCTGTAAACCCTATGTGAAATCTATCAACAAGGTGCTGGCAAGATTCTAGACTGGGTACGAGGGGCTCAGGAAAAACACCACTTAAGTTAAGTGCAGTCCAAAATCTATTTCTAGGGTTTGCAAAATAAAAACCAGCGTCAACAGAAGGAAGCGAAGGGTTTAAGCCGATGGATAATAAATGGGTGTCATCATTTATTAAATCAGGCAGGGTATCCATGCGGCCTAATAAGTGGGCATTGCGTTATCAACCTCACTTGCCCAAGCGTGCACACCACCTTGTAGGTTGATAAGGTCAGTAAAACCATTCTGCTCTAAAAACTGAGCGACTTGTTGACTACGCATGCCATGGTGGCAAATGGTAATAATCGTCTGGTCTTTAGGTAGTTCATTTAAGCGATTGGGAATAGTTTGCATAGGTATTAGCGTGCTGCCAGTAATATGGCAGTATTCAAATTCGTTTGGCTCGCGAACATCTAATAATAAGGCCGAAAAATCCGGTTTGTTGATGCGTGACTGTAAATCGATTGCTGAGATCTGTTGCATGCTTATTTGCCCGTGTAATTCAAAAAGGATTATAGCAGTATGTGATAAACTAAAGCTCTAATTAAGTGAACCCCCAAGCATTAATGAGGCTGATATGAGCGCAATCCCAGAAGATTTTCAAAAAACAACCGAAGCTATGCAAGAGGCAGCTATACAGCCTTTACCTAATTCCGAAAAAGTGTATATCAAAGGCTCGCGAGACGACATCAATGTGCCGATGCGGAAAATATCTTTAGAGGATACGGCGAGTAGTTTTGGCGCAGAAAAAAACCCAGATGTGTACGTGTATGACTGCTCTGGTGTTTACACTGACCCAACAGCAGAAATCAATTTGCGCAAAGGCTTACCGGATGTTCGCCTACCGTGGATTTTAGATCGAGACGATACTGAGCTGTTAGACGGGCCGAGTTCAAAGTTTGGCCAATTAAGGCAAGGTGATCCAGAATTGGCTAGCCTTCGTTTTGAACACATTCATGCGCCACGTAAGGCAAAACCGGGCGCTAATGTCAGCCAAATGCACTACGCGAGAAAAGGCATTATTACGCCAGAAATGGAATACATCGCGATTCGCGAGAACATGAAACGTTCAGACATTAATGCGGAACAACACCCAGGTGAATCGTTTGGAGCCAGTATTCCAGAAGAAATAACCGCCGAGTTTGTACGTGAAGAAATAGCCCGTGGCCGAGCCATTATCCCTGCGAATATTAACCACCCAGAAGTCGAGCCGATGATTATTGGCCGTAACTTCCTCGTAAAAATTAATGGCAACTTGGGTAACTCAGCTGTTACTTCCTCTATAGAAGAAGAAGTCGACAAAATGGTCTGGGGTATCCGTTGGGGTGCCGACACGATTATGGACTTATCCACCGGCAAGAACATTCACGAAACACGTGAATGGATTTTACGTAATTCGCCCGTGCCAATTGGAACCGTGCCCATTTACCAAGCGCTAGAAAAAGTAAACGGCAAAGCGGAAAATCTAACATGGGAAATTTTCCGCGACACGCTTATCGAACAAGCCGAACAAGGCGTGGATTACTTCACCATTCACGCCGGCGTATTATTACGTTACGTACCGATGACAGCAAAAAGAACAACCGGTATCGTGTCGCGCGGCGGCTCTATCATGGCGAAGTGGTGTTTAGCGCACCATAAAGAAAACTTCCTTTACACGCATTTCGAAGACATTTGCGAAATAATGAAAGCCTACGACGTATCGTTTTCCTTGGGTGATGGCTTACGCCCCGGTTCATTAGCTGATGCAAACGACGAAGCACAATTTGGAGAACTAGAAACACTCGGCGAATTAACAAAAATCGCATGGAAACACGACGTACAAACCATGATAGAAGGCCCAGGCCATGTGCCTATGCACATGATTAAAGAGAATATGGACAAGCAATTAGAATGTTGTGATGAAGCGCCTTTCTATACGCTTGGCCCACTAACAACCGATATTGCACCGGGTTACGATCACATCACCTCAGGCATTGGCGCGGCAATGATCGGTTGGTTTGGTTGCGCAATGTTGTGTTACGTCACACCAAAAGAACATTTAGGCTTGCCGAATAAAGAAGACGTGCGCGTGGGTATCATCACCTACAAAATTGCAGCACACGCGGCGGACTTAGCTAAAGGCCACCCCGGTGCACAAATACGCGACAACGCGCTATCAAAAGCACGGTTTGAATTCCGTTGGGAAGACCAGTTCAACTTAGGTTTAGACCCAGATAGAGCACGCGAATATCACGATGAAACCTTGCCAAAAGACTCTGCAAAAGTAGCGCATTTTTGTTCTATGTGTGGGCCGCATTTTTGTTCTATGAAGATAAGCCAAGATGTACGTGAGTACGCAGCAAAAAAAGGTATTGATGCAACCGATGCGTTGGCAGAAGGGATGGCTGATAAAGCGAATGAGTTTAAGGCTAAAGGTGCGCAGTTGTATAAGAAGGTTTAACTGCTATATGTTTTGCTTTTCAGATAAGTGGGATTGAATCCCGCATATCGGTAAATAAAATTTAATCCATGCTGGTAATATGAAGCATAATCAAAGGTTTATGAGATATTATAAAAATAAGCAAATAAAACTATCGGGATTCCCGATAATACTGTTTTGTGGGATACAATCCCATAAAACATACTGTTAGGCACTGAAATGGCAAACACATATTGCAAACATTGTGGTTACCCGTTACCGGACAACTTCCCGGACGAATGTCCGCAATGCCACCAATATGGCAAAGTTGTAGAAGAATCCGTATCTGAAACCCTGGCGATAGAAGACAAGGTCAGTTGGCGATCGACTAGGGAGTATTACCAAAGACATTGCTGGGCTTATTGGGCAGTAATTCTAATAACGGTCTTTGGGCCATTATCTGGGTATTTCATATCTGGGGCATGGGGAGTAATTGCCGGCCTTCTTCTTGGCCTAGTTACATACAAACTTGGGCCGTTAGCCCATAAAACAGTAATCGAAATTACAACAGAGTGAACCAATCGCAAAAGCAAAAGGAGATTTAATATGCGTTTTATAGCTACACTTTTTCTAATGGTCCTTTCCACATTATCTGTCGCAGATCAGCGAATCCTATTACCAAATGGTACGGGATGCTGGATCAATAATGTTGGTCATGTATACGGTTGTTCCGGAGGACCTTCAACTAGCGCACCGTCAACTCCGAATCGATCTCCTTCAACATGTATCGAATTAGAAGCAGAAATTGCTTCAATTAAGCGCCGTCTACGCCAGGGCTATAGGGCAGGCGAAAGGAAAACTCTCAAAGCCAAACGAAGCGAATATAAAAGTTTACACCGCAAACACTGCGATTGAAAAAATTCGCGAAACAGTAAAAGCTAATGAAAACAAAAAGCAGTAAAAACCTAACAAAAATATTAAGTACGACGCGCAAAAAAACGCGCGCGTCTTATATAAAACGTTAAAAGGACACTTCGCTCTGGCTCAGTGCCCTTTTAACGTTCCGTGTTGTCGGATGCCCTGCCAAACCATCGTGTCAGTAATCCGCTACGCGTCCTACTAACAAGACGGTTCGTCAGGAAAGCTTCCCGTATAATATGATAAGCCTTCGGACTCACCAATTACACGGGAAGCTTTCCCGACAACACGGAACGTTAGCTGTAAAAGAAATTCTTGAAAATTCACAAGTGATAGTATAGTATCACTTTATGAAAATTGAATTAGTTACTACTTTAAAGCGTCAGGCCACCAAAATATTGGCTGAATTACATGATTCAAAAGAGCCTGTACTTATCACCGAACATGGTAAACCATCTGCATATCTTGTTGATGTTCAAGATTATGAAATGATGCAAAATCGAATGGAAATCCTAGATGGATTAGCTAAGGGTGAAACGGCTATTTTAGAAAATCGTATTTATACTCAAGCAGAAGCAAAAGATAAAATGAGTAAATGGCTCAGGTAATATGGACCGAACCAGCTCTATCTGACCTTAATGCAATAGCTGAGTATATAGCTCTTGATAAACCAAGTGCTGCTATTAATCTAGTGCAAAAAATTTTTTCTAGTACAGACCAACTTGAGGAGTTTCCAGAGTTAGGCCGTAAACCCCCAGAATTTAAAAAATCAAGATATTTAGAAATTATTGTCAATCCATGTCGTATTTTTTATCGCATAGAAGGTGATAAAGTATACATACTTTACGTTATGCGAAATGAAAGAACATTGCGAAAATATCTGCTTAATGCAAAAAAAAACAGCTAACAAAAAGTTCCAGTTAACCGCTGGCAGCGCAGTTCGTTTCTAAGGTTATTTTTATCAACGTTCTGTGCGTTGTTAGAGTTCATCGTATATCTGCCAGCGTCAACGGAACGTTATGTTCTAAAAACTTGATTATCCGTACGTTTTAGCGTACGCTCTATTCAGAGGTAAATAATCATGACCATTATAAATGCAACTGAGGCAAGAACTAGGTTATACAGTCTTATTGACGAGGCTACTGACACTCATCAACCTGTTGTAATTACAGGAAAAAGAGGTAATGCAGTATTAGTTTCAGAAGAAGACTGGAATGCTATTTCTGAAACACTCCATTTACTGTCAGTACCAGGAATGAGAGAGTCTATCCAAGAGGGATTAAAACAAGACCTATCTGAAAGCTCCAAGGAGCTTGATTGGTGACTTGGGAGATAGTGTATACAAAACAAGCTCAAAAGGATGCCAGAAAACTTGCTTCTTCTGGGCTAAAGAACAAAGCTAAAACTCTTTTAGATGTAATTCAAAAAGACCCTTACCAAAACCCACCTCCATATGAAAAGCTGGTAGGTGATTTATCTGGTGCTTATTCACGCCGTATCAATATACAGCATAGGCTGGTGTATCAAATATACGAAAAAGAAAAAACTATAAAAGTTATCAGGCTTTGGTCACACTATGAATAAGCTGAACATAAAGCGATAATTAGTAATTATAGTAATTAGGGTCAGACTCGACTTAATCGCAAATCTGAAATAATCAATCATCGCCCATCATATATTCATACTGCTCATGCTTAGCAAAGGTTAAAAACGTCGTACTAGATTAATGGGGAGTTGCCCATTTAAATCTAACGTTATCGTTTTTCAGAATTAAGCCTTATAATTTAAGGGTTTCAATAAACGCAAATAGAACCCATATCAAAACACCAACCTGCTTTACAGAACTTGCCTTAATTCCACCCTTGTTAGCCCGATTAACTGAGTTGGATTATAAGCAACCTACCCCTATTCAAGCACAAGCAACTCCTATTGTATTAGCGGGGAGAGACTTAATTGCAGGGGCAAATACCGGCTCGGGAAAAACGGCCGCCTTTGCGTTACCTATGTTGCAAACCTTATTGGCTGAAAAACCAATGGGTTGTAAAGGCACGAAAGGTAACTTTGTTTCTGGGTTAATTTTAGTTCCGACGCGTGAACTGGCCAAGCAAATTGCGGACAGCATTAATTCTTATGCACTGCATTTGAATGGTGCGATTAAAACAATAGCTGTTTATGGTGGTGTATCCGCGAATACTCAAATGCTAGCATTACGCGGTGGTACCGACATATTGGTGGCAACGCCAGGCCGGTTGCTTGATTTGATTTCAAGTAATGCGGTTAAACTCGACAAGCTTAAAACCTTAGTGCTTGATGAAGCTGATAGGATGTTAAGCCTTGGTTTCAATGATGAGTTATCCGCTTTATTAGAATTGATGCCTAAGAAAAGACAGGTTGTATTATTTTCCGCGACTTTTCCTGAAAAAGTACAAACGTTAACCAAAGAGCTGTTAAACAACCCTGTGGAAATTCAATTGCAAAGCAAAGATGCCAGCACCTTAGTACAGCGCGTTTTTACTGTTAACAAGGGCAATAAAACAGCCCTTTTGGCGCATTTAATTAAGCAACAAGAATGGCGACAAATACTTGTTTTCGTTAATGCCAAAAACCACTGTAATCACTTAGCTAAAAAACTGGCTACACGTGGCATTACCGCAGAGGTGTTCCATGGTGATAAAACTCAAGGGGCTCGTCACCGTACGCTTGATGCATTTAAAGCAGGCAAAACGAATGTGTTAATTGCAACGGATATTGCTGCCCGTGGCTTAGACATAGAAAGACTGCCCGTGGTCATCAACTTTGATTTACCAAGAAGCCCGCTGGACTACATACATCGTATTGGCAGAAGTGGCCGCGCCGGTGAAGTGGGCTTGGCCATATCCCTTATTGATCATGAAGATTATCACCATTTTAAAATCATCGAAAAGAAGAACAACATTTGGCTTAAACGCGAGCAAGTGGTTGGCTTTGAAGCTGATGTAATGAGTAGTGACGATTTATTAGCAGCTAAGAAGCTTATGGCAAAGCCTGAAGGTACTGGTAAGAAAAAACGCAAAGCATCAGTTAATTAATGTTGATTTGATGTTATAAAAAACAAATTCAGTAACAAAATGCCGTATTATAATGACTCTAATTTCAGAGTTATGTAGAGGAAAAAACCGATGGCTAAAACCAATTACGCGTTTGAAAAACGTCAGAAAGAAATCGCAAAAAAGAAAAAGAAAGAAGAGAAGCGTTTGCAAAAAGCAGCGGCAGCCGAAAATCAGTCACCAGACGACAGTCCTACAACAACTGATGACACATAAAAATCGTACTATCTATTTTTAACTAGTTAATAACCGAGGGCTATTCGCCCTTAATGTTTCTAAAAGCCCCATCTCTTAACATCTGCCACCACTTGTTTAGCATCTATTGCTTTTAAGCCTTTCACGCATCGTACTATCATCCAAATGACCAATACCAAGTACATGATGTAGCCAATACCTACAAACATCAAAATACTCGCTATAAATGCAAATAAAACACCTATCCAAAACGTTCTTATTTGATATTGGTAGTGTGTTTTGAGCCAAGATTCGGCGTCTTGTTGATTCATATAGGCCATAACGATGCCTATTATTGCGGTAATCCCAAATACTAAGCTCGCTAAAAACAAAAAGTAAACGATTTTTGCATTTCCGCTGCTGCTACTTAACCCTAGGTTTTGCATGTCATTCATTTGAGTTTTCTCTGATAATATTAGTTAAGCATTTTCAACATTATGATAGACGTGCTGAACATCATCTAAATCGTTCAGCATATCTAAAAACTTCTCAAACATTTCCACATCATCTCCACCAATTGATGTGAATGCGTGCGGAATAAACTGAATCTCATCTACATCAAAGTTTACTTCTGGAAATGCATCTAACACTGTTTGGCGGGCTTTATAGTAGTCTGTATGTGGTGCAAAAATGGATAATACGCCGTCTTCGTTTTCGATATCAGTTACGTCAACATCGGCATCCATCAGTACATCTAATACGGCCTCTTCGTCATCATGCTTAAACGCTAAAATAACAGAGTGGTCAAACATGTGGCTTACACTGCCTTGTGTGCCAATTTTACATTTGGTTTTTGTGAAGGCTTGGCGAACATCACCAAAGGTGCGGTTTGGGTTATCCGTTAAACAATCAATAATGGCCATACAACCGCCTGGGCCATAGCCTTCGTAACGCGCTGGAGAGTCTGTCTCTTATACACATCTGACGCTGCCGACGAGCGATCTAGTGTAGATC
>OJHJ01000366.1_pt1 | contig 19101 bp, 16 predicted proteins | sample 1595201 | NCBI WGS metagenome assembly OJHJ01 (sample SAMN05416832, study PRJEB24817) | seawater metagenome | isolation source: Sea water | place: Canada:Atlantic | collected 2013-07 | reverse complement strand
CCCTGCGGGTCCCCCCCTTCCTAGGGTGGGTCAGCTACGCCGACCTGCACCGACTCTTCGAAGCCTTGCGCGGTGCGCTGCGTTTCGAAATCGTCGGCGCAGCCCGAAGGGCCACGCGCTCCGCTCCGGGAGACGAGCTTGCGACTGGCGGCCCTCCCCGGGGGTTTGTGGCTTGAGGCGGACCTTTGTCAGGAAGAGGGACTCTTCGAGTCCGTCTGGTGCTCTCCAACACGCATGATTCTCGGGTCACCCGCTCGCCACTCCATGTCGGCCCAAACCAACGACCTCTTCTTGGCCCAAGGCTCCGCTCCGGGTGTCAGGAAGAGGGACTCGTCGAGTCCGTCTGGTGCTCTCCACCACGCATGATTCTCGGGTCACCCGCTCGCCACTCCTTGTTGGCCCAAACCAACGACCTCTTCTTGGGCAGTCCGCCCCAAGGCTCCGCTCCGGGAGACGAGCTTGCGACTGGCGGCCCTCCCCGGGGGGTTGTGGCTGGTCCGAATCGCCAAAGAGTAGTGGGACTCTTCGAGTCCGTTGGGCTGCGCCCTCTGAACCAAACCCGGCAGCCCACTACTCCAAAAAGGAGGAGACAGCCTCCCCCACCGCCACCGGCGTATCCAGCGGCAAGAAATGACCTCCCCCCGGGATCATCACCAGCTCGCTGTTGGGAATGTCCGCGTCCAGGCGCTGGGCATGCTCCACGGGAATCCAAGGGTCCTCCTCCCCTTGCAAGAGCAGCGTCGGCTGCGAGATCCCCCGGAGAATCTCCGGGTACGCCGCGAACATGTCCTCGGGGGTGCCCCAGGCCAGGTTGTCCAGCAGACGGCGCTTGCCTGGAGGACAGCGATAGGCGTGCATAAACGCCGAGACTTGCTCATGACTGATGGTGCGGTCGTTCTCCAGACCGATGCGCAGGGTCATGCGGTACATGCGCCGTGGAAACAGGTTGGTGAGCACAAACCCCACCACCGGCTTGCGCACCAGCTCGACCACGCCGGGCTCATCAAAGTCGGGGTAGACCGGGGAGCTGGCCAGGACCAGCTTGCGCACGCTCTCCCCGAACAGGTCCATAAAGTCCACGGCCACCGAGCTGCCCAAGTCGTGGGCGACCAGGTCGATGGTCTCGATGTCCAGGGCTTCGATGACCTCGTGGACGCCACGGGCACGATCTGGGTGCCGCAGAGAGCTGCGGTCGCTCGCGCGGGTCTCCCCGAACTCAAGCAGATCCACCACAATCACCCGCTTGTCATGCAGCTCCGGGATCACGTTGACCCAGAGCTCTTTGCTCGTGGGTAGGCCATGCACCAAGACCACCGGGGGCCCCGACGGCGTGCCCACGTTCACGTCCCAATAGGCCACCTCCCCAAGCGAGGTCTGGGTGACCTGGGTGGGGTAGCTGGGCTCACCAGCCTGGGCAGTGGAGAAGAGGACGGCAGAGAAAAGTAGAGGCAGCATGGGCTCAGTATGCCCCTGGCGCCTCTTGGTTCCTGCTACTCGGCTTCTTCTTCCTCGTCGGGCACGCAGATGGGGTTCTGAAGCCCAGCGGGCTTGGGGTTGCCATCGACCCAGTCAAAGGTGAGGCAGACCACAAAGTCAGTGCCCGGGGGGTTGATGGCCCACACCTCGATGCTGGAGTCGGCCTCTTCGGTCTCGGGGTCAAAGTCCAGGTTGCCACTGGCTCCAACGACATCGAAACCCTCGCCGCTGTTGAGCAGTTCCTTGGCCCGGGCCCAGGAGCTGGGACGCAGCTCAAGCTCCTCACCAGAGGACACCCGGCGCAGACCACCCCCAGCGGCCTTGCCCGTCACCTCATCGTCCTTGTTGATGGCCCAGGTGGCGCCGTAGATCCCCAACCACGCAGCATCGTAGGCGTAGGCCGTGAAGATGGAGTCCGATGGTTGAAGCTCGAAAGTGGCCGTGTACGAGGTCGAGAAGCTCTCGTAGACCGGCCCATTGGGCACCTGAGGGCGCGTGCCGCGAATCAAGGGGAAGAGATCCTTGACCTCGTCCTTGGTTCCGCTGATGAGCTGCTGATCGGCGGCCCCATCGGCCAAGAAGATGCCACGGCCATTCAGGTTGCTGGCTCCAGCCGCCGCATTCAGGAAGGCGATGATCTCATCGATGTCCGAGCTGATGAAGAGCAGCTCTTCAATCTCGGGGTCCGCCAATGCGTCCACCAGCGCCTCGGTCAAGCCGGTGGGCGAAGAGAAGGCCCACTGCTCAGACACGCCGGTGAAGTTGGCCATGGCGACCGCCGTCAGGGAGCCACCGTAGCTGTCATCCGAGTAGATGACGCCGACCTTGGCGACCGAGCGAAGGCTCAGGTCCACGCCGATGATTCGCCCTTGAAACACGTCGCTGGGCGCCGTGCGCCACACGGTCCCAGGGTCCTCGTCGGACTTCTCTGTGCCGTCCAGATCAGTGAGCGCAGGGGAGGTGGCGTTGGAGCTGATGATCAGCGGCAGCTCGTCCTGCGTGGCCAGATAGACCTCCTCCACCTTGGAGGAGCTGGCAGGACCCAGAATGACCTGAACGCCGAGCTCGGAGAGCAGGTACTCGGCGTTGGCGATGGCCGCCTCGTCGCTGCTCAGGCCGTCATAGCTGTCGTCCTCGGCGTAGTCACAAGAGACCAGCGCGAAGCTCTGCTCGCGCAGACCACCTTCGTCGTTGACCTGTTTGAAAGGCAACTGAACCGCAGCCAGCTCGGCTTGATCTTGCCCGTGGTCGTAGAGGGAGCCGATGACGATGGCATCGGGGTAGCTTCCGGGACGTAGCCAGAGATCGGCCGGCTCGGTGGTGAGGCAACGCTCCGGAGCGTCTTGGAGCTCACAGAGACCCTCGGCTCCGCAGGTGTAGCCCAGGCCAAAGGCCGTGCGGCACTCCGGGGTGGTCTCACACTCCTGCAAATCAAAGCGGGTGGGCGTGCAGGACAGAGCCAGCAAGAGGCTCGCAGATAGGCTCATTGGAACTGCCCTCCAACCAAGAAACCGTTGGGCGTGGGGCTCACGTACAAGCCACCATCGTCGATGAGCAGCAGCGTCACGCCGGTGCCGGCGGCAGCGATGCCCACCAAGAATGCCGTGTCTGCGATGATGGAGTTTCGCTGGTTCTCCGCCAACAAACTGCTCTGTTCGCCCGTACACAGGCCCGTCGGGCAGACCTGATTCAATTCCATTGTACCCGTTCGCGATTGCAGACCGAAGTAGGTCCCCGTACCCAACCCCGCAGCGCCGACCCCCACCAGGACCCATGCGGGATCAACGCCGAGACCGCCGCCGCTCACGCGCCCGCCGGCGTTGGTCGCCGGGCTCTTTTGACCCGGATCCAACTTGGCTTCGAGGGACTTGATGCGCCGCTCGATGATGCCGCGCTCAGACTCCGGCGCAAAGCGCCAGTACTCGTCCAGAGCCTCGATGGCCTCGGGGTAGCGACCCAGCTTTTCGTAGGCGCTGGCCATGTTGTAAAGGATCAGAGGCCGACCAGAGAGATCGTAGGCAGCGCCCCAATACTTGAGCGCCTGCTCGAACTCTTCCTCGGCGTAGGCTTCCTCGCCTTGGCTGTACAAGGCCTTGGCCTGCTCTTCGTCCTCAGCGGTCTGTGCCAGGGCCGGCACGCTGAGGAGCATCCACAAACTCATGGAGTCTCCCAAGGATCCCGCAGTTCGCGGGGCTTGTTCTGGGTCTCAGGGCTGGCCTCTTCGGGCGCTGGCTCCTGAATCTCTGGGGGTGCCACGGGGGCCACATCGGGCTTGGATGCAGGCTCGCTCTGGGCTGGGTCGGCAGCCGGCTGGCTGGCGGTGTTCTTGGTCTCGGGCTTGGCCCTGGGCTGGGTGTCCGGGCTCTTCACCGGGGTCTCTGGGGCGTCCTGCTCTGCTGCAGGCGGAACGGGCTCGATGGGCGGTGCCACAGGCTCGGCCTTGGCGGCGGGCTCGATCGGCTGCGCAAGGGCGGCAGGTGGGCCCTGAGAGGCTGTCTGTTGCGGCAGCACCACAAAGTAGACGACCAGGGCCGTGAGCACAGAGACCACCAGGACCGCCGCACCGGCCACGCCCAAGCCCATGGCGAACTGGCTCACGGCGCTGCGTTCTTGCTGCACGGGCTCAGTGAGCGAGAGGGTGGGCTGCACGCCCCCCGTCCCGCCCGTATTCATCGCGCGGGTGGGCGCGGTGTTGACCGGGTTGGGCTCCCGAACGAAGGGCGTGTCAGGGCGCAGCTCGGTGGAGTCTTCCAGATCGGTGGAGACCAGGACCCCGTCGAGCAAGCTCATTGGCGCCGCCTCTCCCTGGCCACGCAGCTCGCGCTCGACCAAGCGCAAGGCCCGATCGAGTTGGCGCATGCTGGCAAAGCGCAGCTCAGGCTCCTTCTCCAAGGCCCGCGCCATCACCCACTCCAGGCTGTCGGGGAAGTCTGCGGCGGGCAGTGTTTCCCGCAGTGTGGGGGGCGGTGCGTTGAGCTGGGCGTTGAGCACCGCCATGGGGTGATCACGACGGAAGGGCAACTCCCGAGTGAGCAACACAAACATGCACGCCGCCAAGCTGTACACATCGCTGGCCGGGCTCACCGGATTGCCCATCACCTGCTCGGGGCTCATGTAGGCCGGGCTGCCCAGGATGTTCCCGGCGCGCGTCACCTGCGTGCCCGCGTCCATGGGCTTGACCAAGCCAAAGTCCAAGACCTTGATGAACTCCTCATCCCCGTCTTCGTCTCCGTGATTGCACACGAAGATGTTGGCGGGCTTGAGGTCGCGGTGAATGACGCCCTGTTGGTGAGCTTGGTACAGGCTACGGGAGATTTGACGCACCATACGCACGACCCGAAGGGGCTTTAGCGGCCCCTCTTCCTTGACCATGCGGTGCAGAGTGCGCCCTTCGAGCAACTCCATGACCAGGAAGAAGGTCTCCCCGTCCTGCCCGTAGTCAAAGACGCGCACCGTGTTGGGATGGGTGAGCTTGGCGCACACCGAGGCCTCTCGAAAGAAGCGGCTACGGAAGTGGCCGTCGTCCTCGACCGAGTCCGAGAGGTCCAGGACTTTGACCGCCACCTCTCGACCCAGAGGGGACTGGATCGCCTTGTACACGCGCCCCATTCCGCCCTTGGCGAGCAACTCCACAAGCTGGAAGCGTCCATCGAGGACGCGCCCAAGCAAGGGGTCATGAGATGTACTGCCCGGCACGGGGCTGCCGGTTGTGGGGTCCATGCAAGTGTCCTGAAACTCATGGTACCCAAAGATGCTCGTGAATGGAGGCCAAGGCATGTGGTGGATCTGGACGGCGGCGGCCACTGCGGGGGCACCAGCGTCAACAGACGCGCAGGCGTTCCTAAGCTTCGCTGCCGAGTTCACGGCCGAAGAACCCCTCCCGGAGCGGGCCGATGGCTACGCAAGCACGGCCGAGCTTTGGGGCCAGATCGCCAGCTTGGTGAAAGAAAATCCCGGGCTGATCCACCCGGAGCAAGTGGGCTGGACGGTAGAAGAGCGCCCCCTCTGGGCGCTGCACTTGGGCGCGCCTGGGCAGAACAGCGAACGTCGCGTGCTTGTGGTCGCCCAACTCCACGCCTTGGAGTGGGTCGGCTCCCAAGCGGCACTGGAGCTGATCACCGACTTTGTCGCGGCGCCGCACCCTGGTGTGGAGCTGGTCGTGGTTCCGGTGGCCAACCCCGACGGCCGAGCCCGCGTGGAGGCAGACCTGCGCACCGGCGCACCAGTGGACACCTACCGGCGCGCCAACACCAACCTGGTGGACTTGAACCGAGACTGGGCCGTGAACCGGGAGCCGGACACCTGGCTCTGGCCGCGCATGCCCATCACGCGCGAGTTCTACGAGGTCTCACCCGGCGCCCTGTCCCAGCCAGAAACCCAAGCCATCGACAGCTTGGCCCAGCGTTTTCAGCCCACCGATGTGGTCGATCTGCACGCCTATGGTGGCTATGTCTTGGTGCCTTGGGCAGGGCGCTACGAGCACACACCGGATCACGAGAGGCTCATGGCAAAGGCGACGAGCATGAGCGAGGCCATGCCGGGCCGGCCCTACCGGGCCATGCAGCTCTGCCACTGGACCCGCACCTTCCGCGCCCTGGGCGCCCAGATCGACCACATGTACGCCGAATATGACGCGGACAGCTTCCTGATTGAGATCGGCGACATCGGCGTCCGGCACCTGGGTCAGGACACCTTCCGCTGGTACAACCCAAAAGATCCCAGGAAAGACCTGGACAAAGTGAGCGCCGCTCTGTGGGCGCTGATTCGCTGGGAGCCCCCATGATGCGCTTGCTCTGGCCCTTGTTGGCCTGCACGACCACCCCATCCACGCCCCCGAGCTCGGCCCCCCCTCCCGGCACCGTGATCACGACCGTGGAGACCTTGGCCAAGCGCGTCCCCCTCCCCAAAGCCACCGAGTCGGTGCGCTACCGCTTGGACCTCCTGGGCTCCCCTGGGCTGGGCCCCACGGACTACAAGCTCGCGGCCTGGGTCGCGCTGTCCTCGGATGCGGAGGTGGAGTCCCTGTACGGTCCGTCCCTCAAGGTGGCCCAGTCTCCGGAGATTTCCGTCGAGGAGGCCGATCTTCTTCCCCCCGACCTGCGTCCGGTGCCTACTGATGGGGTCATGCGCCTGGACGGGGCGCTGCGGCCCGGCGGGCCAGGAGGAAGCATGGTGGTCGACTCGGTGGTTCAGGTGCACGGACGCGGTGTGTTCATCTGGGCCCATACCCAATGAAAGCGATGCAGTTTCCCCGCTACGGCGGGCCAGAAGTCCTGACCCTGAACGAAGTCCCCGACCCCGTTCCGGGCCCAGGACAGCTCCTGGTACGCATGCAGGCCAGCTCGGTGAACCCCGTCGACTGGAAGCTGGCCAGCGGGGCCCTGCGCTTCGTGATGCGGATCAAGCGTCCGGCCACCCCAGGCTTTGACCTGGTGGGCGAAGTACTTCAGCTCGGCGCCGGGGTGACAGCCTTCCAAGTGGGACAACAGGTGGTCGCGCGCATTCCAGAGACCCCAGGCGGGGCAGCGGCTGAGAAGGCCCTGGTCCCGGCTGCGGACTGCGTGCTCCTGCCAGCGGGCATCTCCGTCCAGGACGCCGCGGCCCTGCCCTTGGCCGGAATGACGGCCCTGCAGGCCCTACGCAACGACTGCGGCATGAAGCTGGAGGGGGAGAGCAAGCGGGTGCTCATCGTCGGCGGCAGCGGCGGCGTGGGCCACTACGCCGTACAGATCGCCCACCAAGCCGGCGCCCACGTGACAGCCATCTGCAGTGGCAAGCGGGCCCAGGTCGTGCGCGAGCTGGGTGCCGATGTGGTCATCGACTACCGAGAGCAAGACCACTTCCGCAGCGATGCGCCCTACGACATCATCTTGGATTGCGCCGCCAAGGCTCCATGGGCGTCCTTCGAGGAGGTGCTCACGGAGACCGGCGTGCTCTCCCAGATCACCCTGGATCCCGGCTGGATTCCGCGAATCGCTTGGACCGCTCTGGCATCCAAGAAGCGAATCAAGGCCACCATGCTCAAGCCCAACGCCACGGACCTGAAGCTGCTCTTGGACAGAATGCAAGACGGCAGCCTGAAGAGCCTTGTGGGCGCCAGCTTTGACTACACTGAGCTTGCCGCAGCGTGGCAGCTCAACGAGAAGGGCGGGACCTTGGGCAAGATCGGCATCACCTATCCGGAGTCTCCATGACCACACCCATCGCGCTCTTGATCATGTCCCTGGCCATCCTCCTCATCATCAACATGATCCAGGCGACCATCGGCATCATCGGGCGCGGCATTCCGGCCTCTCTGGGCAACCGAGAAGCGCAAGAGAGCCAAGAGGGCTTCAACGGCCGCCTGGCCAGGACCAAGGCCAACACCGTGGAGAACCTGTTGCTCTTCGCCCCCCTCATGGCCGCAGCGGTGGGCCTAGGCGTAGAGAACGACTTGATCGTCTACGGCGGCATGACCTACATCGCAGCCCGGGTGCTCTACACCTTCGCCTACATGGCTGGAATCCCCGGCCTGCGCACGGTGACCTGGGTGGTCGGCGTGGGCGGAACGGTGGCTGTGGCCATCGGACTGCTGCCCTGAGAGCGCCCTGAGCTGCCCCGCAGGGAGGCAGCCCGGGTGAACTTCAGTCCCGTCGGCGGAAGCTGGCGAGCATCACGCCAGCCACGACCAGCCAACCCATCCAAGGAGCCACTGGAGCGGTTGAGCAGCCAACGCCGCCGCCACCCTTGAAGGTGCCGTCGGTGCGTGGGGGACGGTCGCGCAGATCGTCGGAGGGGTCGAGCAGGTCGGTGCCTCGGTCGGCCTCGACGCCGTCGAACACACCACCGTCGTCGGTGTCGGCCTTGTTGGGATCCGAGCCGTAGTTGTCGACCTCATCACCGTCCAGGAGCGTGTCGTTGTCGCTGTCTGGATCCAAGGGGTCGGTCAGGGTCTCATTGACCTCGCGGCCGTCGAGCAGTCCATCATCGTCGGAGTCATCATCGGTGGGGTCGGTCAGGGTCTCGTTGACCTCCTGGCCGTCCTCCAATCCGTCATCGTCCGTGTCTGCGTCCGTCGGGTCGGTGCCGTGGTCAAAGACCTCTGGGCCATCCTCCAGGCCGTCCTTGTCCGTGTCGGGGTCGTTGGGATCACTGCCCCAGTCCAGGACCTCCTCACCGTCGTTCAGACCGTCGTCGTCCGTGTCCTTGTCCAAGGGATCGGTGTTCCAGGTGTTCACTTCGGCCCCGTCTCCCAGGCCATCGCCGTCGGTGTCGAAGACAAAGGGATCGGTGCCGTAGATGTCGACCTCGTCCCAGTCGCTCAGACCGTCTCCGTCCGTGTCCCCGTAGTTGGGGCCACAGATGCTCTCGCCCTTGGGATCGAGCAGGGTGTAGGTCACCGAGTCTTGGCTCAGGATGTAGAAGCCGAACTCACCGCCCACAGGCCAGGAGCCGACCTCGTCAAACTCAAGCTGGCCGTCGATCCACACCCGAATGCGGGTGGAGCTGTAGTCCAACTCCACGTTGTAGGTCCTATCGAACTCCCAGCCGGTCTCGCCGAAGCGGTTTCCGGTGGCCACGACGCTGGCGCTGCCGGTCTGCTGCCAGAGATCGGTGTCCTTGGTCGCGCCCTGCACCCGCATCATGCTCAGGCCGATCGGGCACTCGCCCAGGCCAGGGGTGTTTTGTGTCTTCTTCTTCCAAGACCACACCATCCAATCCGCGCTGGAGTTGGTGGCGTCTCCGGGGTGGTAGCCCACCAAGAATCCGATGATGTCGTCGTCCCACGAGGTGGCCGCGGTCATCTCAAACTCAATGCTGCCGCTCTCGGCGGGCAGGTTGGTCAGGTACACGCCGGGAGCAGCGTTCTCGCTCTGCTCGACCGTGCGGGCATCGGAGCTGATAGACCAGGAAGGAGCTCCGTCATGGCTGTAGTCGGTTGGGAGGACCTCATCGAACTGCAGGGAGAAGGTGCCGTCCACGCACTCCCAGCCGTCCTCGACCTGGCAGGAGGAGGAGCAGCCATCACCGCTCGTCTTGTTGCGGTCATCACAGACCTCGCCCGAATCGACCACACCATCTCCGCAAGCGGCGTCGGCTACGGAGAGAGAGAGCATTGCCAAGAGCATTTCGACCTTCCTTTTCGCCCAAAACCAACGCGCGATGCCACGCATGAGGTTCGGGGCCCCGCCCTATAGCAGCAGAGCGGCTTACATGACCACTTCTCCTTGACGGGAAGCTTCCAGGGGCTACCTGCCCCATGCTCATTTTTAGGCTCTCGGAGGCCGCTCCATGATCGAGGTCCAAAACCTCACCCGCTACTACGGCCGTCACGCCGCTGTCGCGGGCCTGTCCTTTAGTATCCAAGACCGCGAGATCGTCGGTTTTCTGGGCCTAAACGGCGCTGGCAAGTCCACCACCCTGAAGATCCTCGCCGGTCTGCTCCTGCCCAGCTCAGGCACGGTGCACGTAGATGGCGTGGACGTGGTGCAAGCCCCCGACTCCCTGCGGGCCCAGATCGGGTACCTGCCGGAGGACGCCCCCCTCTACCTGGACATGCGGGTACGGGATTTTGTGTCCTATGTAGGCCAGCTCAAAGGCATGAGTTCCGCTGAGGTGGACGCCCGCATCGACGGCGTGCTGGCACGTTGCGGCCTGGCCGAGCGGGCCGAGCAGGTGATCTCCGAGCTCTCTCACGGCTACCGGAAGCGGGTCGGGATCGCCCAAGCGATCATCCACCAGCCCAAGTTGGTCATCCTCGATGAGCCCATCTCCGGCTTGGACCCCTTGCAGATCCGCGAGATCCGCGAGGTCATCGTGGGCCTGAAGGCCGACTGCACGGTGCTCATCTCCTCCCACATCCTGGGAGAGATCAGCCAGACCTGTGACCGCATCCTGGTGCTCAAGGACGGCAAGATGGCCGCCCAAGGCACCGAGGAGGAGCTGCGGGGCAGCATGGGCGAGGGTGGCCAGCTGGAGCTGAGCATCCGTGGCACCCAGGAGGCTGTGGTGGCCGCCCTGAAGGCCTACCCTCACACCAGCGCGGTCACCCGCGTGCGGACCGAGGACATCGAAGGCGGCACCATTGTGCACTGTCAGGTCGCCCTGGCCGCCGATGAGCGAGAAGGACTGATCGCCGCCATCGTCGGCGCCGGTCTGGGCCTTCGCCGCATGGACGAGGCCGACTCCGAGCTGGAAGCAATCTTTGTGAACCTCACGCAGGGGAAGGGCTGATGCGCGGGTTGATCCTGGTCGCCAAGCGAGAGCTGGGCGCGTACACCAACACACCGATGGGGTACGTCATCTTGGCCGCCTTCCTGCTGCTGGAGGGCTTGTTCTTCAACGCCTTTGCGGTGGGCGCATCGGCCAAGGCCAGCGCGGACGTGCTGGGCGATTTCTTCTACTTCTCCTTCGGCTGCACCGTCGCCGCAGCGCTGTTCTTCAGCATGCGCCTGATCGCAGAGGAGCGGCAGACCGGCACCATGGTGCTGCTGCAGTCCAGCCCCCTGGCCAACTGGCAGGTGGTGGGCGGCAAGTTCCTCTCGGTGATCGCCTTGATCACCGTGATGCTGCTGATCTCCGGCTACATGCCCGCGATGATCTTCATCAACGGCAAGGTCTCCCTCAGCCACATCGGCGTGGGCTACCTGGGTGTGTTCCTGGCCGGCGCCACCGCCGCCAGCATCGGCACCTTTGGCAGCACCGTCGCCAAGTCCCAGCTGGTCGCGGTCATCGTCTCGGGGGCCATCACGGTGGCCTTGCTGATGGCGTGGATTCTGGGCCGGGTCACCGACCCACCCGTGGCTGAACTCTGGAGCTATCTGAGCATCTACGACCGCCACTTCCAAAGCTTCCAGAAGGGCCGCATCAACACCGAAGATGTGATCTTTTACCTGAGCCTCTGCTTTGGCTTCCTGCTCCTCTCTACCCGCGTGCTGAGCGCCCGGAGGTGGAAGTGAGTCCCATCGGAATTCTTCAGCTGGGCAGCTTTGCCCTGATCTTTGTGGGCCAGCGTCTGCTGACCGACACCACCAGCATCGCAGTCACGCTCATTGGCGTACTGGGCCTGGTCGCTGGCATCGCCATGCGCGCCTCGGCCCGCTCCAAGGCGGAGCACGAGAGCACCGCCGCGGCACACTCCAAGGCGCTGATCTTCCAGATCCTCGGCTTGGTGGCCGTGGGTGCCTACGGCTTGAGCACCGATGCCTGCATCGAGGCGCTGGGCCTGGACGACGAGATGGCCAGCCGCTGGGAGGTGGTGTTCTACGCCCTCTGGCCCGTGCTGACCTTGGCCTCGACCTTGCCACTGCTGCTGGTCGATGCGGCCATTCAAGACAGCCCCCTGGCCGTGCAGCCACTGCGGGTGCGTCACGCCATCGACAATGGCGTGGTCGCCGCCCTGGGAATCAGCCTGCTCTTCCCCATCAACTACCTGGCCAGCCAGACCAACGAGCGCTTTGACTACGCCTACTTCAAGACCACTGAAGTGGGCGGCTCCTCTCGCGCCATCGTCGAGAACCTGAGCGAGCCGGTGACCGCGCGCGTCTTCCTGCCCACCTCCTCGGACGTGGCCGCAGAGCTGATGCCCTACTTCGAGGATCTGCAGTCCGCGAACCCCAGCATGTTCAAGGTCGAGCTGGTGGATCACGCCGCTGAGCCCACCTTGGCCGAGTCCTTGAAGATCCGGGACAACGGCTACATCGCCCTGACCATCCGCGATGGCGAGGACAACGCCCAGACCAAGAGTTGGAAGGTCGGCGAGGACTTGGACAAGGCCAAGCGCAACCTGAAGAAGCTGGACCAAGAGTTCCAGAAGCGCATGCTGGACTTGGCCAAGGACGACCGCGTGGCCTACTTCACCGTGGGGCACGAGGAGCTGAACTGGAAGGGCGGCGAGGTCCCCGAGGACAAGCTGACCCAGCTCAAGCAGGGCATGCAGAAGCTGAACTTCAAGGTCAAGGAGCTGGGCCTGTCCCAGGGCCTGGGCGACAGCGTGCCGGACAACGCAAGCGTGGTCGTCATCATGGCCCCGAAGATGGCCTTCTTGCCCGCTGAGGTCCAGGCCATCGAGGATTACCTGGCCCGTGGCGGCTCGATCATCCTGGCTGTGGAGCCTGGCACCCAAGAGGCAAACGCTCCGCTGCTCAGCCTGCTTGGCGCCGAGCTGGGAGAGGGCACTCTGGCCAGCGAGGTCAACTACCTGGCCAAGGACAAGAACAAGGGCGACCGCTACAACGTGGTCACCAACCGCTACAGCAGCCACGCATCGACCGTGACGCTGAGCAAGTACAGCCGCCAGCTGCAACTCATCACCCCTCGTGCCGGCTGGCTCAAGGAGAGCACCCCTGGCATCGCCGGCGCCAAGACCACGGTCACCGTGCGCAGCCTGCAGGACAACTTCGCAGACCTGGACGGCAACCTGGAGCTGGACAAGGAGACGGAGAAGAAGGAAGTGCGCCCCATCGCGATGGTGGCCACCGGTCCTGCACCTCAGGCGCCCGAGCCCACTGCCGAGCCCTTGGAGGAAGGCGTAGAGCCCGCAGCCGAGGCTTCTGGCGACGCTGAGCCCGCTGAGTTCCGCGCGGTCATCGTGGCCGACAGCACCCTGTTCTCGGATCTGGCCCTGGCCAGCCAAGGAAACCAGGTCTTCGTCTCCGACGCCCTGAACTGGCTGCTGGGCGATGAGGCCTTGGCCGGAACCACCGAGTCCGAAGAGGACGTGAAGATCGAGCACACCAAGGAGGACCAGACCCTCTGGTTCTACGGCACCTCCCTGGGTGTCCCCCTCATCGTGTTGCTCCTGGGTCTGCTGCGCGTTCGTCGCCGCAAGCGCTCCGCCCCCACCCTGCGCACCGGAGATGCCGCATGAGCAAGCAAGCAATCATCCTGGCTGGTCTGTTGGGCGTGGGCATGGTCGCCTCGTACATGAGCTGGACCTCGGAAGATCCCACCGAAGAGACCGAAGGCGTGGTGGTCATCGACACCAAGCCCGAGCAGATCGACGGCATCTCTTGGACCTCCGAGAAGATGGACGTGGAGCTGAGCCGCCGCAGCGACACTGTGGGCGACTACATCTGGGTCAAGACCGTCGAGCGCATCGAGAAGGAGGTCCCGCTGGAGCTGACCGTCGACTTGGAGGCCCCAGAGCTCCCCGAGGGCGAGGCGCCACCAGAGCCCGAGACGCGGACGGAGATCACCACCATCGTGCGCGAGTTCAAGGCCGGGGACACCGCCCAGGAGTTGATCGAGAGCTTCGCGCCCCTGATGGCCTCCCGCAGCCTGGACGTGAGCTCCGACAAGTACGGGGACTTTGGCCTGGACGCGCCCGAGGCCACACTGCTCGTCACCCGCAGCGGCAAAGAGCCCCGCGAGCTGAAGATCGGTGGCGAGGCCTACGGCACCCGGGACCGCTACGCCTTGGACGCCGACAAGTCCACAGTGGTCCTTTTGGACTCCGATCTGTTGCGCCCCCTCAAGTTCGCGATCAGTCGTTTGCCCGACCGAGACCTGCTCACAGTGGAGACACCTGCGCTAAGTCAGGTTCAAGTAAGTAGCCCGACGCGCGAGGCGGTCACTCTGACCCAGCTCAATGCCGCGGATCCCCAGAAAGCTACTTGGGGATACCCGGATGAGACCGAGGGCGATGAGTCCGCGGCGGCCTGGATGAACAAGGCGCTTTCACTCAAGGCCAAGGCCTATGTACAGGCGGAGGAGATGCCGACCGGTACCACCACAGAGCTGACTCTGGTCTACACAGACGAGGACGGATCGCAGCACCAGGTAGAGGTCATCCAGGGACAGGGGCCGAACGGAGAGACCCAATGGTACGGGCGCTCCACGAACACCCGAGAGCTGGTGACCTTGCATGCGGCACAAGCCAGTGAATTGGTCGCTGATCTCGATGCGCTACCCTGAGGGAGATGAGCGCAGACGACAAATCCGCGAGCTCCATCCACACCCTGCCGCTGCCGGCAGGGAGTCCGATGGACCGCGCCGGCCCTGTGGCACTGGACGCCATTGCAGGTATCTCGCCTGATCTGGAGCGTCTGGGGGAGTACCCCGTCCTTGGGCTGCTCGGCACCGGTGGCATGGGCCAGGTCTTCCGCGTCTTGGATCCACACCTGAATCGGCCCATGGCCCTCAAGGTGCTCAAGGAAGAGTGGAGCCACGACCCGCTGGTGGTCTCCCGCTTCATCGAAGAGGCCCAGGCGACCTCCCAGCTGCAGCATCCCAGCATCGTCTCGGTGCACAACCTGGGCCAGCTCCCAGACGGCCGCTGGTTCTTCACCATGCAGGAGGTGCAAGGCCGAACTCTGCGTGAGCTGATCATCCAGGTGCACGCCGAGAGCTTTGAGCGCTGGACGCCAACCGAAGATGGCTGGAGCTTCCGGCGCCTGGTGGACGCCTTCCACACCGTCTGTGAGGCGGTGGCCTACGCCCACGGCCGCGGGGTGATTCACCGCGACCTGAAGCCCTCCAACATCCTGCTGGGTGACTCCGGTCAGACCTTGGTTGTGGACTGGGGCATCGCCAAGGTCAAGGGTCGCCCCGACCTGGCCCACCAGTCGGGCATCTTCTACGAGCCCGTGCGCACCTCCCGCTCGGGAGACACGATGCCGGGCGCCATCGCGGGCACGCCGGCCTTCATGCCCCCAGAGCAGGCCCGCGGCGAGACCTCTGCGATCGACGAGCGCAGCGATGTCTACAGCCTGGGCGCCATCCTCTTTCAGCTGCTCTGGGGACAGCGTCCCTACAAGGAAGTGCCGCCAGAAGCTGTGCTCTCGGCCGTGGTCAAGGGGCCCCCGCGCACCCCGGTGGACGGCGTGCCCAAGCGGCCCGACGCCCTCAAGAGCATCTGCGCCAAGGCCATGTCGACAGATCCCAGGGATCGCTTCGCGAGCGGCCGTGAGCTGAGCGCCGCGGTGGCCTCGTGGCTGGACGGCTCCCGTCTCCATGCCCAAGCCCTCGAAGAAGTGGACGGCGCGAGCACCCTGAACCGCGAGGCGGCCGAGTTCAGACATCAAGCCCGAGGCATCGCGCGACGTGCAGACCGCATGCTCTCTCGCTTGGAGCCCTGGGCTGGGGAAGAGGCCAAGGCGGGCGCATGGGCACAGCAGGCCCTGGCCCGCAGCCTGGAGCAGACCGCCGAGGCCCGACAGGTCGAAGCCCAGTCTCGTCTGCAGGGCGCCCTGGCCCATAGTCCAGACTTGCCCGAGGCACACGCCGCCCTGGCCGCGCTCTATCGGGAGCGCCACGAGGAGTCTGAGAGCCGCCGCGACGAGGCCCTGGCCCTTCGCTCGGAGGCGCTGCTGCGCGCCCATGCCTTGGCTCTGCCGGTGTCCTCGGCGGTGCGGGCCGGTCATCAGCGCTACCTCCAAGGGGACGGCCGTCTGAGCCTGGAGACCTCCCCTCCCGGCGCCCAAGCCAAGCTCTACCGCTACACGATGAGCAGGCAGCGCCTGGTCCCCGAGTTCGTGCGCGAGCTTGGACAGACCCCCTTGGTCGAGATTCCGGTTCCGCAGGGAAGCTGGCTGGTGGAGCTGAGCCATCCGGAGCGGGCCACCGTGCGGTACCCGGTGCAGATCGACCGGCTCCAACACTGGCAAGGCGTGCCCCCGGGGGCCAAGAAGAGCTACGCGGTGGACCTGCCTGGCACCGACAAGCTTGGGCCCGACGACATCTACGTTCCCGCCGGATGGTTCCTTCGCGGCGGAGACCTGGACGCACCCAACAGCCTGAACCGAGACCGCATCTGGCTGGACGCCTATGTCATGCAGCGCTTTCCGGTGACCAACCGCCGCTACCTGCGCTTCCTCAATGACCTGATCCAGCGCGGACGCGAGGAGGAGGCCACCCAGCACGTCCCGCGTGAGCGCAGCGGCCTGCGGCGGGCCACGGGCACCCAGCTCTATGGACGTGACTCGAACGGCCTCTTCCAGCTCGAGGAGGAGGGACGCAGCGGGGATTGGAAGCTGGACTGGCCGGTGCTCATGGTGGACTGGTCCGGGGCCTCGGCCTACGCCCGCTGGTTCCGAAACCAGTCCGGGCTGCCCTGGCGCCTGCCCATGTCGGATGAATGGAGCAAGGCGGCACGCGGCGTAGACGGACGCTTCTATCCCTGGGGGGACAGCTTTGATGCCTCCTGGTGTGCCATGCGAGACAGCGTGCACGAGTCCCAGCTCGCACCGGTCGCGGTGGGCACCTACCCCGTGGACGAGAGTCCGTTTGGGGTGCGAGATATGGCCGGTAGCGCAAAAGACTGGTGCCTAGACGGCATGCGCGGTGGACGTCGGGCCGTTCGTGGTGGATTCTGGCGTGGCGATGCGATGCGTGCGCGGGTGAGTAGCCGACAGGAGTACGACCCCAGCACACGCACCCGCCACCTGAGCTTCCGCTTGGCCCGCGCCTTCCCGATGACCACCTGATGGAGATTGAATGATGTTGTTTGCATTGCTTCTGGCCTGTGCCGGCCGACAGAACCCGGACAACGCCGACAACGCCGAAGACTCTCCCGTCGAGTCGGACGCCGATACAGACGCAGACAGCGACAGCGACACGGACGCCGACAGTGACGCGGACGCGGACGCAGACGCCGATTCAGACTCAGATGCGGACTCGGACGTCTCGGCCCCCTGGGAAGGCCTGAGCGCCGACCCCGGCTGCGAGGAGGTCACCGGCCAGCCGGTGCCTGGCGCGACCAGCTACTTCTGGGGAGACTTCAGCACAAACGGCAGCACGGTCTCCGGGGAAGAGGGCTGGACCTTGCTCTCCAACCAAGCGTGGCGGGACAACGGCGGCGAGGACTGCGTGGTGGTCTGGAGCGCAGCGGGCGGACAGGCTTCGCCCACCAGCGCTTGCCCCAGCTGTGACTACAGCTTCGGCTTGTACATGAGCATCGATCTGAGCAAGACCACGTGCCCTGAGGGCCTGTACGAGGGCGATGAGAGCTTCGCGACCACCTACGATGTGGCCATCGATGGAAGCTCCACCACCTACAGCTTCGGCACCAGCGGCAACAGCTTGGGTCAAGGCGAGACCGACGGCACGCGCAGCACCTACTTGGCCGAGTCCACCTGCAAGTACTTCGGTCGATGAGCCTGAAGCGTCGCCGCTGACCAGCGGGCCAAGGCGTCTCCCGGATGTGACCGCCAAAGATCAAAAGTGCTCGACGATCGCAAGCAGGCCACATCACGGGAGATACCCTGTGATGCCAGAGTGCCCCCAGGGTCGCCTCGACGTTAACCATGCCCCATACTTTCCCCAAGGCTCAACGTGCTCGAGATCCTGCAGATCCCCGTCTGGCGCGACAACTACGCCTACTTGGCCCGCTGTACGGCGACCGACACCGTTGCGTGCGTGGACAGCCCAGAGGCCGGTCCCATCCTGGAGGCCCTGGCAGAGAGGGGCTGGAGCCTAGACCTGCTGCTCAACACCCACCATCACCCCGACCACATCGGGGCCAACAAGGTGTTGAAAGAGAAGACAGGCTGCCGAATCGTGGGCTCCTGCCACGACCCGGAGCGCATCCCAGGCATCGACCGACAGGTGGATGAAGGGGACGTGGTGCAGGTCGGCGAGCAGCACGCGCGCGTGCTCTTCATCCCCGGCCACACCCGGGGCCACATCGCCTACCACTTTGAGCAAGCTCAGGCGGTGTTCAGCGGCGACACACTCTTCGTGGCGGGCTGCGGGCGGCTCTTCGAAGGAACCGCCGAGCAGCTCTGGTCCAGCTTCCAGAAGCTGATGGCGCTCCCTCCCGAGACCAAGATCTACGGCGCGCACGAGTACACCCTCTCCAACATTCGCTTCGCCCTGAGCGTGGACCCAGACAACCTGGCCTTGCGGGTGCTCGAGGTGCAGGCCCAGGCCTTGCGAGAGACCAAGCAACCGACGGTGCCCAGCACTCTGGCGCAAGAGCTTCAGACCAACCCCTTCTTGCGGGTGGACCGCAGCGAGATCGCCCAAGCGATGGACATGCCTGGCGCTCCACCAGCTCAGGTGCTGGCCGAGCTGCGGGCCCGAAAGGACACCTTCTGAGCTCCCACATCCCCCAGGAGCATCACCTCAAGATCGGTGGCAAACAGGCCCTGGTTCGCACCGCGGGCCAAGGCCCTCCGCTGCTGCTTCTGCATGGCGTGCCCACCAGCGGCCTGCTCTTCAGAGACTGCGTAGAACCGCTGGTTAATGCCGGCTTTTCCCTGATCATGCCCGACTTGCCTGGCTACGGGGCCTCCGAGGGAATCGAACCCGCTCTGCGGGTCCAGGATCACTTGGATTGGGCCGAGGCGCTCTTGGAGCATTTCAAGCTCGACCGGGTTCACGTGGCCGGCTTGGATCTCGGGGGCCTGATTGCTGCAGGTCTCTGCCTGCGAGGTCGGGCTGAGCATGTGGCCCTGACCAGCACCGCTGTGGGCCCAGGCTGGTTCCCTGCTTGGGCGACCGCGCTGCCGGGTCCCCATCTCTTCTTCTACAAGTTCTACGGCGGGCGCCGCTGGCTCCAGCAAGGCGTGCATCCCGACCGTGCTCAGGCCTTGCTGGCACTGCACAGCCCCCGCCTGGAGTCCGACCCCGGCTTTGTAGAGCGCATGCAGGACACCCTGTCTCTTATACACATCTCCGAGCCCACGAGACGCTACGCTATCTCGT